>ERZ827498.3756-NODE-3756-length-12462-cov-7.952688_pt1 | contig 12462 bp, 6 predicted proteins | sample MGYA00519865_ERZ827498 | MGnify/ENA primary metagenome ERZ827498 (study PRJEB31778, sample SAMEA3449328) | human gut metagenome | biome: human gut; feature: human-associated habitat; material: faeces | place: United Kingdom | collected 2010/2012 ...
CGACACTGGGAGAAGATATTTTTCAGCTGTTATTGAAGATTGTTCTTATCATTTTGGCGGTCATCCTTGTTTTTACATTTATGTACGGGATGGCGAGAATCAATGACGTATCTATGAAACCAGCAATAAAAGATGGTGATCTGGTCATGTATTATCGACTGGACAAGCGTTTTGTGTCCGGTGATATTGCAGTATTTAAGAAAGATGGCAGAACAACCACAGGCAGGGTCGTAGCAGTCGCAGGTGATACCGTAGATATAACAAAAGACGGTTTGATGATTAACGGTGCTACGCAGATTTCACAGGATATTTATTTTGACACCACACAGTTTCAAAATGGAGTTGACTTTCCAATCACTGTTGGTGAAGGTCAGATATTTGTACTGGGTGATAACAGACCGGAAGCGTCAGACAGCAGAATCTATGGCTGTATTAATATTAAAGACGTCAAAGGAAAAGCGATTGCGGTTATTCGGACCAGAGGACTCTAATCCCCTCCTCCGTTAATCAAATAAAAACAAACAATATTATTTACAAGGGAGGAATCATTATGAGCATGAACAAAATGTTCAAAAAAGTGCTCGCAGTTGTTGCTGCTGGTGCCATGACGATGGGAATGGCAATGCCAACATTTGCGGCAGATCCGGGCAAGACAACGGAGGCATGGATTACTAAGACCTACAATACAGAGGCCGGAAAGGCTGAGAAGTTTAGCTTTACAGCAGAGCAGGTCAAGACAGGAACTGGTATAATTACAACAGATGCAGCGGTTACTATGCCGGAGATATCATTTACCGATACTGAAACAGGAAAAACTTCTAGGAGAGGTAAGATTACATTTCCGACATATCCAGAAGCAGGAAAGTATGAGTATACTGTAAAAGAGATACAGACAGCAGATCCAGCAGTAGTCAACGGTGATCATGAAAAAATGATCATGTCAGGGGCTGAGTATACAATGGATGTATATGTTACAGATGGTGCAACTGGTACAGAAATTTCTAATATCGTTGTAAATAAAGTGAAAGATGATGCAGGTCAGACAGAAACTGGTAAAGTAGATATTGGAAATACCGATACTAATACTTTCAACTTTACTAACACTTATGTACAGGAAGCTGGTACAGGTACAGATCCTACAGATCCAGATCCGACTTATAATAAGTTTGGCTCTTTGAATGTGTCTAAAAAGATTGTTAATGCAAATGGTACAACAACAACTCCTGACGATGAGTTCGCTTTCACAGCAACATTTGCATTCCCGGATGGAACAGATGCAAACACACTTGGCGGAATCAAGGCTGCTAATGGAGATACTGTTACATCTGTTGAGGGCGGAACATACACATTCAAGTTGAAAGCAAATGAAAACATGAAGTTCACTGGTGTTCCAGTAGGAACAACAATTACTGTAAAAGAGTCTGCAGCTAAAAACTATAAAGGTAGTGCTGAAATCACTATCAATGGTAATAAGCTGACTCCTGTTGCTGAAACATCATACAACAGAGAACTTACAGCAGTAAATAGTCAGAAATTAGGTCAGAAACAGAATACCGTTGATGTAACCAATACATACAACGATGTACCTGTAACTGGTATCATCATGAACACTCTTCCATACGTTCTGATGATTGCACTTTGCGGTGTAGCACTGATCGCTTTTGTAGGATTCAAACGCAGAAGATTACAGAAATAATAAAATATAGCAACCAGGAAAGGGGGATGTGTGCGGCGTTGCTCCGCCGCATCCCTTTTTGCTAATTTTGCGAGCAAATTGGTCAGATGAACCAGTTTTGATAAATATAAAAGAAACAGAAATGGTGAAAGGAACTTGTACATATGCTTCGGATGAAGAAAGTGCTGAAAGGAATTATCAGAGGATTAGACCATATTGTAAACTTCACAGCCTTATCGCTGATTCTTGCAGCCATGTTTCTCTCAGGTTATATGCTGTGGGACTCCCACCAGGTATACCAGACAGCAGATGCAAAGAACTATGAAGCATATATTCCGACAGAAAAGAATACAAAATCTTTTGAAGAATTACAGAAAATCAATCCGGATGTGATTGGATGGATACGAGTGAATGACACAAATATCAATTATCCATTGGTGCAGACGGACAATGATGATACTTATATGAATACAGATGCGGAAGGAAACTATTCCTTAAGCGGAGCAATCTTTTTACATTGTGCAAATAAGCCGGATTTTTCGGATTTTGATAATATTATATATGGTCACCATATGGAAAAGCACATGATGTTTGGAGATATCGGTGAATTTACAAATGAACAGTATTTCAACGAACATCCATATGGAAATCTGTTCTTTGACGGAAAAGACCATGGAATCGAATTCTATGCATTGATGCAGGTAGATGCCTATAATGAAACGATTTTCAATGTGTGTCTGGACACACCAGAAGCGAAACAGGAGTATCTGCAGGAAATCGAGAACAATGTTTTATATAAAAGAGATATGAATATAACGGAAGATGATCATCTGGTTTTGCTGACCACCTGTACATCGGATATGACAAATGGAAGAAATATCCTGGTGGGACGCTTAACAGATCAGATATATCCGGAAAAAGAAAAAGCCAAAAACGTAGGTACAGGAATTGATGAACTGAAAAATGCAGTAGGAAAAGTGCCAGTTATTGTATGGTTTATCCTGATTGTCCTTGTACTGATTCTGATAGCAAGACAGATAGAAAAGAAAAGAAACAAGAAGAAAGAAGGAGAGGGAGAAGCATGAGAACAACACGTTTGACAAAAATAGCCATGGTTATATTCCTGTCCATGATATTCTTTCTGGGTGTTCAAAAACCAGTACTGGCAGCTGGCAAAAACACAACAGTGAAAATACCAGTGGAACAGATATTTGAAGTAAACAATTCTGCAGATGCTGACAAAACAGGCTCTTATGTTTTAATAGCAGATCAGATACAAAATCCAATGCCGGAGGGAAGCAATAGAAGAACATTTACCTGGAATATGAGTGGTAATTCTTCTACAGAGCTGATTATGAATGTCGGACAGGCAGGAGAATATCATTACAAGCTGTACCAGGCAACAGAGAATAAAGAAAATTATACATATGATTCAAAAACCTATGATGTAACGATTGAAGGATTCTTTGATTCCAATAATGAACTGATGGCGGTAACAGTGGTCAAAAATGAAAATGGAGATAAAGTATCGAAGGTTTCATTCAAAAACTCGTATACCGGTCAAACTGGTAAAAATCAAAACCCGGTTCCATCTTCCCAAAGATCAAAGGATATTATTCATAATGGTTCGCCGGTAAAGACAGGTGATGATAGTCCGGTTGCAGGCTATTTGTTCTTATTCTTTGGCTCAGTTATCTGCCTTTGCGGATTACTCATGGAGAAGCAGAAGAACAGGAAGGGAGATGCGAAAAATGAGGCATAAGAATTGGAAAACATATTTGAAAATAGCATGTTCCTGGCTTCTAATCTTTTCTATTTGTTTTATGAATCTGGAAACCGTAAGTGCATCAGAAGATGAAACATCAGTGGTTACAGAGCAGGAAGAAACACAAGATACAGAAGCATTTACAAGTGAGACAGATGCACAACAGACAGAAACCGAGCAAACTTCGGAGCAATTTACATCAGAAACAGAAACTGAGACATCGGCAGAAACTGAGGAACAGATTCCGGATAGCATAGAAGTGGAGAAGCTGGAGAAAGAAATACAGGAAGCAACTTCAAATGGTCAGGTACCGACCACAAAATTGGTGGAATATGTAGATGAATCCGGCAATGCGATTGAAGGAGCACCAGAGACCATTGAGCTTGGAAAAATATCAGATCATTCAGAGTTAAATATTTCTGACAAAGATTATGAATTTAAGAGTGCAAAAGTAAATGATGCAGACTGTTCCTTTATAGGAGTATATAAAGATACGGTTTATTGGAGTTCCGATAATATCAATGCCAATAAGTTTACAGATGGACAAAAACTGATTATGACTTATGCATTGAAAGAAAAGGAAAAAGAGTCAGAAACATCGGGGACAGAAGACCTGGAGCAAGAAACAGATACTACAGAAACTAAAGAATCAGAAACAGAAACATCGGAGAAGTCTTCCGAATTTGATATTGATTTCTATGTCATTATTGATGGAAACAAGGTAAAGCTTCAGCATAATGACATTACCGGCATTGCAACATGGAAAGACGGAAGAACTACCTACTATGGTGTTTCCATTGAGGACCTGCTCCTGATATATGAAGAATTTGGATTTGTGAAAAATGGTGAGAATCAGAATCCGGATGCAAATAATAAGTTTGTATCTGCATACCGGGGAAAAAGCGGGATAGAATACGGAAAAGTTTATACAGACACAGAATCCGGAAAGACATATGTTTCTTACAATTATGGACAGAATAAACAAGGGGAAGCGATAGATGTTTACTACCTTCCAAATGGAAAAGGCGGTGCATTTAATTTAAAAGATTCTGTAAAAAAGGACAACTCGTTTTATTCCGTAGAGGTAAAGGGAGAAGGGCAGGATCGGATTCGTTATGCATTAACAGGAACTGTAGTGGAAGAAGCTGTGGCTGACTTTAATCCACAATTGCCAGACCAGACAGACCAGATCGAATGGACCTGTATGGGAACAGACGATAAGGTGATAGATGGTATACGGGAATCGGGGAACCAGACGAGATTCGCAATTGGAAAAATCACACAGTCTTATGTGATCCAGAGAGCGGACCAGACATCCTTTGATATTCAGTTTTATATATATGCAGACAATGAGGTTCGAAAGCTGCCGGCTGATTCACTGAAAAAGGTGTATAAATGGAACCGTCAGGGCAGATGCTATTTATCTGTCAGTGATCTTGCTGAGATTTATAGAGAGTTCGGCTTGAATGCAGAGGAAACACAGTCCGGAAATTATTTTCCATATACAGTCCGTGGTGAGAAGACATTAGCACAGGCGACAGTGGTAACTTATAAAGGACAGCAATATGTATCTTATAACCTGGACAAGCAGGAAGCAACTGTACCAACAGACGTTTATTATATGCCAAAAGGAGCATCTGATGGCGAAAAAATTCCGGATAATTATTCAGACCAGATGAAGCAGAATAAGAACAGTTTCTATTCGGTTACAGTGATCAATCCGGATGGAAATCGAACTGTGAGTTACTATAAGAAAGATTCTGCGGTCACAATTTCCGTTGATCCAGGAGATACGAAGGAAAGCGACTGGCTTTGTGCCAGTGAGGATGAAAATAAAACAATCTCTCCGGTGAAACAGGGCGATAAACTAACCTTTTCTATTGGGAAGATAGAGCAACCATATACGGTTGCATGCAACACTTTTGCACCAGCAACCTTGAACATTAAATTCTATACTTTTGTAAATAATGAGAGATATAATGTTCTAAACGAAGAAATTCCTGTTATAAAAGATACTACAACAAAGCCGGGAACAGTTTATTATTATATTTCTAATGATGAGTTAAAAAAGCATTTTGAAAAATTCCATTACGATGGTTCTATTCAAAATGGAGCAAAAGAGCGTTTTTATTATTCCAAGAGAGATTACGATACAATCCATAATGCAGGGAAATACACGATAGAAGGTCATGAATGTATTTATATAGGAAAGTCCGGAGAGCCGATGGATGTGTATTACCTGCCAGACGGACAGAATATTGCCACAATGAGTGCAAAGACCTTACTAGAACACGACGATGATAGATATAACGGTTTTTACAGTGTGACAGTACAGGATGACGATGGACAGGTTTACAGCCAAACAGCTTTGCGTGATCTTCCGGCAATTGATTTTGTTGCAAGAAAGTCAACACTTACAAGAACAGTTAGTACAAAGCCGCGTGTAGAAGAACAAACGCAGGATATAAACTGGGAATGCAGAGAGGAAGATGGTACTCTTTCAGCAGTTACATGGAGTAAAAATGAAGCAGAGCATACCATGAGCTTTACTATTAAGCCAGATGATGCAGTACGTCCATATGTGATTGTTCCTGATAATACAGAAAAACCGGCAGCAACAAAAGAAGCAAATATCAGTTTTTATGTATTTATCGATGGACATTATAAGCTGATAAAGAACCTCAATGCTGAGCAGCATTACATAATCAAAGCAAACAGTGGCCGAGCCAGTCGTTATTATTTGCGAGCTAAACCAGATGATACGATTTCTAAAATTTACAGTGAGTTTGGTTTCACTCCGAGCAAGCTGGAGCCCGGCGCAGATCAGAAAGAGAAGATTCTGTTTGGTTATGCGACAGACAGCCGTGTGTTTGTACAGCACCCTTATAAGGACAACGATGGTACATGGTATATTCCTGTCCTGAAAAACGGGAAAGATGTATCTGTCTATTATTTCTCACAGCCAAACCCACTGAATCCAGACAGAATCGAAAATTATTTTGATCGTTTGACAGGACTTTCTTCTCAGGTTGGGCTGGCAGGAAGACATTTCAGTGTAGAGGGAAGTTTTCATCTGATTGAAGTGTTGGATCCACTGAACCTGACCAAAAGAGAGGCGATTAAGAGACAGTATGTAGGCCATGGGGAAGCATATACTGTGGAAGTACCAAAGAGGGCAAGTTTAGAAGGTGAGTATTATGGCAAGGAGATTGTCTGGAGTTGTACATCTAATGACAGGGACGAAAATGAGGTTCTTCCGGAACCGTCCGGAGATGATAAGGTAAAATTTGAAATTCCGAATGTTAACTCATCTTATGAGGTGATCGCAGACAAACCGCTGGAGTCTGGGGCAGTCAGGGTTATCTATAATACAACTCGTTATATGAAGAAACTTCCTAAGGAAGCTAAGTTGACCCCTCAGGTTGAGAATAAGACAAGACATACAGATGATTATGAGAATGAAATAGAAGCTGGAAAACATAACGTTAAGTCACCATATCCTCTGGTTTATGATCATGAAGATAATGACAGCAAAGAGTTGGAACAGTATGAATTCGATCATTGGGATTACAGAAACAAAGACGGAAAGTGGCAGGAATGCGGTGCAGGGGATTCTATTTCTGATCTTATAAATAATAATGCAAGACAGCCAATCACCCTCTATGCAGCGTGGCGTAAGGTGAGTAACCAAAATCGAAAACAGGTACAGTTTTATATCTGTAAGTCAGCGATGCCGGAAGATGGTTCGGTAGCATTACCAACCACGAATGTAGACGATTATACAAGTGCGGTTGCCGTGGCAAACTGTAATGTGAAGGCAAGTATATTGCATGATGTTCCAGTTCTTGGAAATAAGAATCCATCTACGTGGGAACAGTATGCGGATGGAAATAAGAGAGTGCAAGAACTTTTGCAGGGAACTAAACCAGATGAGGGATATATTGGAAATGGAGACTATATCTACAAGATAGATAGAATTCCTTCCGATGAAGAGGTATTCCAGACAATTCGTGAAAGCGGACGTATGATTCGTATCGGAGACAGGGAGATTCCGCCATCGAAATTAGATACCGAATTCTTCACCATTTATTGGTATTCTTTCAAAAGTGAAATGTCCGATGGGTGGCATATTGACGGACGTATTGTAGCAAAAAATGGTTACCTGACAGTAAAGAAAGATTTTGTCGGAATGCCGGAAGCAATAGAGAAAGTCAAGAAAGATTATTATATCCAGGTAGATATGGATGAAAAGCTTTTAGATGGAAAACCTCAGCCACCTGCATTTCATGAGCATATGAAACTTGTGCTTCCTTCAGAAGATAGCCAGAAACCGGATGCAGAAGCTCCGCAAGCGGAGGATGCTCCAATAGAAGTTGTAGGTACATGGACAGATGATACACATACAAGCTGTACGTGGATCGTTAAGGCGGACTCATTCTGGAAATACACATTAAAAGAGTACAACTATAAGCCAAAAGATTCGAATGTGAAATTTTCAGGTTGGTACAATGTTCGCAATTCTCATGAACAAGGAGATAATGTAAATTCATGGGAAGCATATCCAGAAAGTGGAATTCAATTCACAGGACGTGGAATTGGACGCGGTGGTGAGACTCTTACTATTGAATTGGAGAACCGTTATCAGAAAGAGGGAATACTCACACTGAACAAATTTGATGAGTCTACCGGACGGGGAATGGAGAAAATCAATTTTGCTGTCAGTAAGAACGGTGTTGAGGAGGAAACGGTAACAACTGATAAATACGGAATCGCACAACTTCACATTCCGTTACAAGATGAAAACAAACAGAACAGAACAGCAACTGAGACGTATTTGTTGCGAGAGACAAACTTACCGACGGGATATGTAGACACAGGAGATATACAGATCACAGTTGAGATTGCCAATGGAGCATTCAAAATCACTGATGCAAAACTGGTGGATAGGGAGGCTAACGAAAATCAGGAGGCTGTTAAGGCACCAGTTGATGGTAAGATAGACGGAAAATCTGTTCTGCTTCAGCGAGGAGATACCAGCCTTAATATCCGAAATTTTGCTAAAACAGGCACTCTGCATATCAAAAAGACATGGGAAAATCCAAATGATGCACTGACGGAAAAACAGGTGAAAATCAGATTGTATCAGAATGGAATTTCTACAGGACAGGAATTCTTGCTGAATGAAGAGAACGGATGGGAACACACAGTCGACAATGTTCCACTATTCCAGGACAGAAATCCGGTGGAATATAAGGTGGAAGAAATCGAGATAGGAAAGACACATTATTCTTCGGACTACGGGGATGGTTTCCTATATTATGAAGTTATTTATCCAGAGATTCAGTATTTCGATTCAAATGGACAACAAATATTCCCGAAGGATGAGAATGAGTTCAAGGATGTTTCCAAGATGGAACTGGAAGTGCAGAATCTGCATTTCAATCTTGCTGAACGAAGTTTCTTAAAGACGGATGATCTTCCAAGAAACCGACTTGCTGGTGCAGGTTTTCTGTTCTACAAAGTACCGTATGATGATGTTACGAAAGAATATGCGGATGATACAGGATATACAGTAGATTATGACAATACACAGAGCAAGGACGATATCGTTCTGAAAAAGGATGGAAAAACGTGTACGATGTATCGTTCCTTAGAAACAGATGAAAATGGAATGCTTCAATTACCGGAGGACTTTGAGAACGGACGATACTGGATGGTAGAATCTGTTACTCCAAACAAAAAGGACAAAGCAGATAAAACCAAAACACAGTATCAGGATAATTTTAATTTATATATGGTCGATGTAGAATCCGATATTTTATTCCTATATGAGAAATCACCGATGACAAATACCTGGAGAACTGTTTCGGACAGACATATCGTCAATCATCCGCAAAAAGGCGGGGTGACGGTTGAGATTACAAAGGAAGTCACTGGTCCACTTGGAAACCGCAAGAAGCCATTTGATATGGAAATTCTCTATTGGGAAGATGGTCAAAAGCTGCGTAGCAAGACAATTAGAACTTCTTTGAAACATGGAGATAAAGTTACATTAAAAAATGTAGATATATCTTCGGATATCATAATAACAGAAACTGTTGATACATCAAAATACGCTGTTTCGATTTCTAAAAAAGAAGAGAATGATAAGTATTCAAATCCAGTGCAGGCAACATCGAATGGAAATACAGCTGTCATGAAACAGCGGATTGAGGCTGCACGAGGAGACGTGATTGAGTTAAAAATCACAAACGAAAACACACAATTAATACCGGAAACAGGGGTTCGTCTGGAAACAAGCAGGCATGTATGGTTACTATTTGCCATAAGTATTATCATGATTCTGTTTTTCAGAAGAAGACGGAAAATAAGATAAACACTGCTATGGAACAAAACTTGCAAAAATACATCAGACATTTTACATGTTTGTTGCATTGGAATAAAAAAAATAAACCACTATAATAATGGTATGCTCCCCGTCAAGAGGACAATAAAAAATAATAAATTTTTGTATCGTCAGCCATGCTATGGCTGGCGATATTTTATGCTGCTTTTGTATATTGCTCATGATATTTCATTGGTGTCATTACATGCAGTTTCCTTTGAAGTCGTTGGTTGTTGTAGTAATCTATAAGTCAGTTATAGATAGTACAAAGATAGGATTCTTTTATCAGGTACTGGAAAAGATGAAAGATATAAATCAGTTGCAAGCGTTTATACCGGAGTCATTGAATAAACTTCGCCAGTACGATATTCAGAAAAATGGAGAGCTGGTTGATACATTGGAATGTTATCTGAATGTCAGCCAAAGCTTAAAAAAGACTTCTGAATTAATGTTTATTCATTATCGAACTGCTTCATATCGTTTGCAGAAAATAATAGAAATAACGAATATAGATTTTAATAATCCAGCAGAAGTGCTTAGTGTTCGAATTGGATTGATAGCAATTCGAGTTCTTGAAGTAATGTAGAATTTTTAAGAATCTTTTGGAGAGGCAAAGATGAGATTCATAATATTAAAAATATTGGAATTGTTATAAAAGATAATTTATAGTATACGAGATAGAAAAAGGAGGAAAGTAAAGTGAGAAAGAAGATAAGAAGTATTCACATTATTTTATTCGTTATGCTTTTTCTTGTAGGTAGTTTTATAAATATTTCAACAATCCATGCTGAAGCAGGAAGCAGAACAGAAAGCATTCAAATTATTTATAAAGGGAGAAATAGTTCGAATAAAGAAGTGACTCTTTCCGGAGCAAAGTTCTCGATATTTCCAATTCAATATATGAAAAATGATGAGTTAGTCTGGGAAGATCGTTTTAAAGATTCAGGTATATCATTACAAGATACCAGTGCAGAAGCAAGAGAAAAACAAGCAAAACAATTGTTTGCATTTGCGAAAGAAAATAATATTTCCGGATTAATGCAAGAAACAGATACTTCGGGACGCACGAGTTTTGGAGAATTGGATGAAGGAATTTATCTGCTTGCACAGATTGGAAATGTAGAAAGTGGTACAGATAAATTTGAATCCGCTCCATTCCTTGTTAATATTCCATCTGAAATCAATGGGAATGTAGAATATAATGTAACGATAGAGCCAAAAGCTGAATGGGTTTCATCAGAAACACCACCGAGCAATCCAGATAAGCCAAAGGATCCGACACCTTCAAAACCAGATAAGCCAAATACTATTCAGAAAATAATAAATACGGTAAAAACCGGAGATACAACAAATATAGTTGCATGGTTTTTAATAGCGATTGTTAGTCTTGGTTTGATTGTAGGATTATATAAAAAGAGAAAAATGAAGTAGCCATTATTTAAAGAAAACTGATCCATTGCGGTGGAATCAGTTTTCTTGTATTATACGTCTTAAAACATTGCAAACACTAATGTTGAAGAGAGGATGCAACGGTGCAAGAGATATCGTTGTTTGATAAAAGTGTTGACTCCTACGTTACGTAATAGTTTATATTAACATTACCAAGCGAATGGAGGAAATGACGATGATGACGGTACATGAAGTGAGCAAGCTTGCCGGGGTGAGTATACGCACCCTACAATATTATGACAAGATCGGTCTTTTGCATCCGACGGGATACACTGATGCAGGTTACAGGCTGTATGACGATGCAGACTTGGAATGCCTTCAACATATTTTATTGTTCCGTGAGTTGGAGTTTCCACTTAAGGATATCAAGGCAATCATAAACAGTCACGACTTCGACAGGGGAAAGGCGTTAGAGCAGCAGATAGAAATGCTTCGGTTGAAGAAAGAACATATTGAGAATTTGATGGACTTTGCATTTGGAATAAAAATGTTAGGAGTTAAGCATATGGATTTTAAGGCTTTTGATAGAAGTAAGCTGGATGAGTACGCCAGACAGGCAAAAGAACTGTATGGCAATTTGCCGGAATACAAAGAGATGGAAGAAAAACAAAAGAATAGAACAGAGGAAGAGGAAAGACTTTTGGCTGACAGATTTATGCTGTTATTCAAAGAAGCTGGAAAAATGAAGGATACAGATCCAGCCTCCCCTGAATCTCAAAATCTTGTGAAAAGAATACAGGATTATATAACAGAGAACATGTATACCTGTTCTAATAAGATTCTGCGAGGACTGGGGAAGATGTATTCTGGCGGCGGTGATTTTACAAAGAATATTGATGAATATGGTGGAGAAGGAACTGCTGTGTTTGTAGACAATGCGATTCAAATCTATTGCGATCATGCAGAATAAATATAAAAACATCCCATTACAAAGGCGGTGCTTGCACCTATGAAAGCAGTGGAAAAGATGCTTGTATCAATGGAGCTTCATCTGGATGCATCTATTGATAAACTCGATAATCTGGCTATGAATGTGAAGCTTGATAAGGAAAAGCATATAGAGAATACGAAAGTGCAGAAACAGACAGAGCCGGAGAGGGCAGAAACTGAGCGAGTAGAAGCAGAGATTGTATATTCACCGATGGTCGCTGAACCGCAGGAGTATCAGTATAATGCAGATGCATTTGA
>ERZ827498.3758-NODE-3758-length-12461-cov-3.969531_pt1 | contig 12461 bp, 6 predicted proteins | sample MGYA00519865_ERZ827498 | MGnify/ENA primary metagenome ERZ827498 (study PRJEB31778, sample SAMEA3449328) | human gut metagenome | biome: human gut; feature: human-associated habitat; material: faeces | place: United Kingdom | collected 2010/2012 ...
TTTCCAGCCTGGAAGACCAGAATATAGTTGGAATTCTGATTCCAGATGAACAGCAATATGAATATCCTGCACTGATAAATGATATTCGTGTGACGCTGGCTGCGGAGGGATTTTCCTGCAAGGTTTACCCCACTCACAATCATGTGGACCAGGAACGGCAAATCCTTCAGTTTCTTTTGAAAAGTCCGCTGCGGGCACTTATTGTGGAGCCTGTAAAAAGCGCCTTACCATCACCTAATACAGAGCTTTATCAAAGGCTGATACAAAGGGGAACTTCCATTTTGTTCCTGGGATGTGCTTATCCCCAGTTGTCTCAGATTCCAGTAATCTATGAAGATAATCTATATGGGGCTGGTCTTCTGGTGCAAAGTCTTGTGGAAAAAGGCCACTCTTCTATCGCCGGTATTTTCCAGATGGACGATCAGCGGGGACTTGAGCGATACCAGGGCTTTCTGGATGCCATGCAAAATCAGGGGCTGACTGTACCAGACCGCAACATCTGCTGGTATACTACACAGGAGCTGGATGATTTCCGTCAGAGCCGGGATATCAGCTTCCTGAAAAAATTTCTAGAACGGATCACCCCCGACTGCACTGCGTTTATTTGTGAGGATGACTTTATTGCATGGCTGTTATGGGAAGAGCTGTCGCTTGGACAGGAGAAAAAGATAGCAACTCACGCTTCCCTTTCATCCTCTCTTCAAAACACTGGATTCACAGCTGCTTCCGCCGGCCATAGTTTCGAAGCCACAATAGCACTAGCCACCTTCAATACCAGCTACCTCACTACATCTGGTCTGCTCTGCGCCACAACACTGACACACCAGACACACCAGCCTGGTACTCTGGCCGCCCAGATGAGCATAAACAAATTAAAAGGACTCCCTGTCTCTTCGCAGGAAGTCCCATGGCAGTTATCACTGCCGAAATCGCATAATTAATTTTGAATATCATGCAGTCCCCTTACTCCGATATTCCCTTGGGCTGCACCCGGATTTTTTCTTAAACACATAACTGAAATAATGGGGATCCTTATATCCCACCTCCTGTGCGATCTCTCCGGACGACTTGTCCGTCTCGCGCAGGAGTTTTTTCGCTCTGTCAACACGTTTGCAGGTAATATACTCTACAAACGTCTTCTGCATATTCTGGCTGAAAATTGCGCTTAAATAGTTGGCACTCATATTCACCGCATCCGCTACTTCATTCAGGGAAATGGTCTCTTTATAGTAATTCTCATCAATATAATCCAGCACTTTCCTCATGGCGCTGTTGCCCTGAGACTCATTCTTCTCATCCCTGATATCAATGGCACTCTGAAGAATGTCCACACAATACCCTGCCACCTGTGATGCCTTGATGCTGGTATCCTGATATTTTCCCTCGATCCGTTCTGTATAACCCTCTTTTTCCACACCAATGGATTCCAGATACATAATAGTTGTAAACCGAATATGAAGCACCACATAATCCCGGAACATTCTGGACTCCAGTGCCTTACTCATTCCACCCAGATATCCCTGAACGAACTCCTGAATCTCACTGCTGCTTCCTTTTGTGAGAAAATCCTTGATGATCTCAGGATTCAGCTGTGAAGAATCTACTGCCGCCAAACGGTTCTCTCCCTGTGAGTTTACATAACTCTCCAAAGTTTCTTCTGTAAGCACATGCAGCCCCGGCACCATAAAACGATATGCAAAATAATGATTCACGCTCTGATAACACTGGGAAAGCAGGCTCAATCTCTCCACTGGTTTTCCTACCGCCACATACCAGTCCATCTGCTCTTCCCCTTCGCAGGTCCGTTTCACATACTCCACGCAATTATCTGTCAGCTCCGGAAGCCGGGACAATTCCCCCTTTACCAGAACTCCGTAGCTGTTTACATTCCAGCGGAAAAGCAGATACTGGGGATATCGGAGAAAATAATGAAGCACTTCATCCTGTTTCCGAAGAAAACCTGCCATCTTGTCCTTATTTTTCTCCTGTAAATACAGGAAAAGCAGATTATATCCTGCTGCCGTAATTTCTATGGACTGACGCTCTGCCTCATCATAAATCTCCTTAACCGACAGCTCGCCCTCCAGAATTTTCTCCATAAAACGCCGTCTGGAAAACTGCTCATACTCCTGGATCTCATTCTGAAACTGGGTGCGGTAGTCCTCCTGCTCCTGATCCTGCTCGATCTTATCTTTCAGTTCAAGAAGTACATTTTTCAGCTTCATTCTGGTAACCGGCTTCAGAAGATACTGGTCAACACCAACTTCAATTGCCTGTCTCGCATATTCAAAATCATCATAACCACTGATAATAATAATCTTCATCCGCGGAAATTCTTTGCTCACAATTTTACTTAAGGAAAGCCCATCCATAAAAGGCATTTTAATATCCGTGATCAATACATCCGGCTTCGTCTTACGGATCAGGGGCAAAGCCATTTCCCCGTCTGCTGCTTCTCCTACAAAACGGTATCCGAACTGATCCCAGGGAATCCTGTCCCTGAGCCCTTCGCGGATCACCGTCTCATCTTCAACCAGAAATACCTTCCGTAACATTTTCTTCCTCCCCAACGTTCTCCTGGGTATACACCCGCTCCGGAACATAATATGCTTTCTCTATTTCTTTGCCAGCTTCCATATCCTGAATGATCTGCTCCACGTATTTTCCCTGGTCAGGATTACACTGGACATCAATGTTGATCTCCCCGTTTCTCACCAGCTCCACGCCGGCATCCACCGCATCAAAGGAAATTACCGTAATATCGCCGTTCACTCCTGCAGTTTTTCCTGCTTCTCTGATGGCTTCAAGAGCACCAAAAGTCATGTCATCGTTCTGTGAAACCACCACATCTATGTCCTCATACTGATCCAGAAGCCTTGCCATCTCTTCTTTTCCTTTTGCTGTGGTAAATTCTCCGTCTACCTGCTGCAAAATATTCCAATTGCGCTGCACCTTTGCCACTTCATTGAACCCACGGGTTCTGCCGATGGTGGCGGAGGCGCCTTTGGTTCCTTTCAGCACTACAATGTTAACTTCGTCATCTTCCCTGCCCTGCTTTTTCATGTAATCCTCAAGCCAGTAACCGGCATCCTGTCCTTCGCGGACAAAATCGGAACCAACCCAGGAAGCATAGAGGGAGTCATCATCCACAGAAACCTTACGGTCTATGAGAATTACCGGAATCCCGGCATCCTTCGCCTCTTGAAGCACAGTGTCCCATCCAGATTCCTCAATAGGAGAAAGTACGATATAATCCACCTGCTGGGAAATAAAGCTTCGGATGGCCTTGATCTGATTGGCCTGCTTCTGTCTGGCATTGTCAAAAATCAGCATGTAGCCGTTTGCCCTGGTGAAAGCGTCCTGAATGGACTGAGTGTGGGCACTTCGCCATACAGATTCGCTTCCCACCTGGGCAACACCTACTACGATCAGATTATCGTCCTCCGCAGGAGTTTCCTGCACTTTACTGCTCAAAGGGCTTCCCAGAAGGGCCAGTGCCATAAGCACAAGCACAACCGGCGCCACAGCCCAGATATTTTTTCTTATAAACTGTCTCATACGCCTGTCTCCTCCTGCTGTGGCTGTCCACCCTCAATTATCTTATTGTCATTCTGCTGTTTCGGATTATTTTCTATTTTTTTATTTGCGTCAGAATTCACGCTGTTGCTGACATCAACCGCTTTTGCTGTATCATTCCCTGTTTTCTCCACCGGAGCTTCCAGAATAGCCGGGATCACAATCTCCACTGTAGTTCCCTTGCCCTTCTGTGACTGGATCTTCATTCCATACTCCGGTCCGAAATACATGTGGATACGCTCATTTACATTTGCCAGACCAAAGCCCTTCTCCGTCTCCTGGCAGGGCTTCTCGATCTGCTGGCGAAGCTGTTCAAGCTCTTCCTCATCCATGCCCACACCATCATCCCGGACAGTCAGACGGATAATATCGCCCTCTTTTTCCCCGTGAATGTGAATACAGCCTTTGGCACGTTTATATTTGATTCCATGGTAAAGTGCATTCTCCACCACTGGCTGAAGGGTCAGTTTCAGAATCTGATATTTATAAATCACCTGATCCAGCTGAATGTCATATTCCAGAATATCCCGATAACGCATCTCCTGAATCTGGAGGTAACTGCTGATGTGTTTTTCTTCTTCCTTAATGGAAATAAATTCCTTCCCTTTGCTGAGGATTTCACGGAAAAAGTCCGACAGTGTAACAACCATGGTCACCGCTTCGTCCGGCTCATTGGACTCGATCAGCCACACAATGGTGTCCAGCGTATTATAAAGAAAATGAGGCTGAATCTGCTCCTGAAGAAGGCGCAGATCTGCTTTTCGCATTTTCCGCTCGTCTTCCTTCACCTTATCGATCAGAGACTGCATGCTTCCTGCCATTTTGTTAAAGCTCACTGCAAGCTCAGCCACCTCATCATCGGAATCCGCCTGGGCTCTGGCATTGAAATCACCCTGGGCAATCTTCTCCGTAGCCTGGTTCAGCTGACTGATGGGCTGTATAATACCGGAAACGATCATCACCGCACTGACTGCAACCACAATGATCAGCACGCCGATCAGCACACTGCACACCACCATAAACCGCCCGATCTGATCCTGCAGGGTATCTGTGACCTTGTCCATATAACGTGTCTGATAATAGATATAATACTGGATATCATCCTGGATCAGTTCCGTCAGAATGTAAATATTATTGTCCAGCTTCTCAATATTCTCATTGTATCTGCCCCCGGCAGAAATACTGTCCACAATATCGTCCACCCTTTTTTCCAGGGTATCAATATTGCGAAGAAGACTCTCCAGCCACAGCTTGCTCTCAGATTCTGTGGTAATGGCTGTCAGTCTGGTAAATTCGCTGCGTAATTCATCTATTAAAGTATATGGATTCTTAAGACTTTTGTCTGTTTCGATGGTATCCAGAGTGACGTAGCCAACAACCAGCTTATACAGGCTCTCGTCCATCTCTTCCTTGAAATTCAGATTGTAATTATTCGCTACAGTCATGTTGCTTACGATCTCATCATAAGTATTGCTGTAACTTGCCATCGAGGCAAGAAGATACATCACAAGAAGAATAAACGGCAGTGTTACCACTGCCGCCAGTGTAAGAATTTTCTTTTTCATAAAGTAAAACTTACCCCCACTCCCGCAGGTCCCCCGACCTGCAAATGCTGCTGTTCGCGATTTTTACCCAAAATAATTCGTCGAACAATACCTCAATATATTACATTATAATAAGCCTTGCCTACTGCACCGTCTCGATCATCTTCCCCACATAAGAATTCTGTACAAGCATAGGCTGCTCTTCTGCCCGCTTCATTTCCTCCTGGATACGGCCCTGAATATCCTGCAAGCACTCCAGCAGCAGCGGATTGAAGGTTCCGCACTCACCGGCCAGGATCATCTCCATAGCCTTCTCATGGGAAAATGCTTTCTTATAAACACGCTCGCTTGTCAGTGCATCATATACATCTGCAACAGAAACCACCTGAGCTGCAATCGGAATTTCTTCCCCCTTCAGACCATCTGGATAACCCTTGCCATCGTAGCGCTCATGGTGCCATCTGCAGATCTGGTAAGCCACCTTCACAAGCTCTTCATTCTGATAAACACCCAGGCTCTTCAGCATGGAAGCACCGATCAGGGTATGCTTCTTCATTTCCTCAAACTCTTCATTTGTCAGTCTGCCTGGTTTATTCAAAATCTTCTCGTCGATTCCCACTTTACCAATATCGTGAAGGGCAGATGCAATTGTGATCATGTACTGGTCAGACCATTTTAGATCATATTTGTCTGTTTTCTGCATCAGTCTGTCCAGCAGAAATCCGGTCAACATCTTTATGTGCTGAACGTGCTGACCACTCTCTCCATTACGAAATTCTACGATATGGCTGAGAATATCTATCAAAATTTGACTATTTTTTTCTTTTTCTCGAATTTGATCCGTTACAAGTGTGATTAGGCGCCTCTGTTTTGCGTATAATTTAATAGTATTATATACACGCCGGTAAACAACCTTGGCATCAAACGGGCGGCTGATATAGTCTGAAACTCCCATTTCATACGCCCGGCGTATATATGATTCTGTCTCCTCACTGGAGATCATGATGACCGGAATATCCTCGATCCAATGGTTCCGGTTCATCTCCTCAAGAACTGCAAAGCCGTCCATGCCAGGCATTACAATATCAAGCAACACCAGTGAGATTCCTGCACCATACTCCCGAAGCACGGAGAGACATTCCTCCCCACTGCTTACTTCCATAGTCTTAAAATCATGGTGCAGAATCTCCGCAAGAATATCACGGTTCAGCTCAGCATCATCCACGATCAGAATCTGCTGTTTCAGCTCATCACGATTAACCTCTGCGCCGTCTGCATTTCCATCTTTTATCTCATTAGACTCGGTTACCACCAGATTCTTACGGGTTTTCGCCTGGTACATAAAACGGTCAGCTCTTCCTACCACACTTCCGATTGTTTCATCTGCCCCGGCAATTGTACCTCCAATGCTCACAGAAAGCTGAATCCCTGCATATCCCGGCACAGCAGCCAGATGGATCTTATCATGGATTTCCTGCAGTCTTCCGGCAAATTTCACTTCCGTTACTCCAGGAAACACCAGAAGAAACTCATCCCCACCATAGCGGATCAGAATATCATCCTTACGGATATGCTTGCATATGGTTTCTGCAACAACAGTCAGTGCCATATCCCCGACATTATGTCCATATGTGTCGTTATAAAGCTTAAAATCGTCCAGATCGATCATGGCAATTCCAGCCGGTCCCATCTGGGACTTCAATTCTTCTTCATAATAACGTCTGTTGTATGCCTTCGTAAGAACATCCTGATACAGTCTCTCGTTATATCCGGTAAGACTGTTGATCAGGCGCTCATGGTCTTTCCGATCGATCAGACTGTTTTTGTCCATTTTCTTCAAAAGCTCCATTACATAAGGATTACCGTCAATTTCCAGATATTTAGCCATGATCTGATAAATGTCATCTCCAATAAATTCCAGCTTGCACAGCTCTGCCTTCCGTAAAAAGGCTTCCATTGCCACACAGCCCTGGCAAAAATGTCCTATGCACAAATCTGCTTTTTTTGTCTGTCCGCCCTCTGCTGCCAACAGACCTTCTGCATTCAATTTCTCCAGTTTTTCCTGGTCAAGAAGCCTTACAAAGTTAAAAACCCTACGGTAACAGACCATCTCGTATTCTGCCTGCTCCATGGTGATTTTGTAATCTGATACCATACTTTATCCATCCTTCTTCGTTGTAAAGCATATTTGGACAATAAGCTTTCTCAACTCTTCCTCTGTATATGCAATATAATCTGGTTTTTCCATACCTTCCGGAACCGTATAACGGTGATGGTTCATCCAGATGGTCTTCCATCCGGCATTTTTTGCACCTGCAATGTCATTCTCCAGAGAATCCCCGATCATAAAAGTATTCTCCGGCTCCATCCCCCATTTTTCTTCTGCCATGCGGAAAATCTGTACATCCGGCTTTGCCACTCCCACGCCTGCCGACACGATCAGATGATCCTCTGTAAACCATTTATCAAGTCCCAGTATGTGAAACTTCTGAACCTGATGGGAAAAAGGTCCGTTGGTGATCACGCCCATTTTCACTCCGGCAGCTTCGCATTCGTCCAGCAGTTGTGTCATTACCCCTGAAACATGAAGATGAGACTGATTCTCTTTATATCTCTCCTGGAAGAGCTCTGCCTGCTCTCTGGTAAAGGGAATTCCCAGGTCTTTCATAGTATTTTCAATTCTGTAAATCCGGGATTCATGAATGGAAACCTGTCCACTCTCGCTGAACAGAAACATTTCAGCGCTTCTTTTCCCGAAGATCCGGTAAAACAGCTCCGGATCCGGAAGCTTCCTGCCCAGACTGAACTCACAGGCTGTAAGCAACGGCTCCATCTGGCTGTATAAGGTATCATCTATATCGAAAACCAGAAATCTTTCGTTGTTCATTTTACTGACTCTTTTCCTTTTTCGTATAACTCTTAAAAATATTATGCCGCAATCTGCAGACAATAAAATAATTATACCTTTTTAAAGTAGGTTACGCAATCTATTATTCAGTTTTCTATGTGTTTTCTAACTATTTCAAAGCAGAGTATATTTGAAAAATCTGTTTCGCAACCGGCATGCCTCGCTTTGTGGGAAATTTTGCCCGAAAAAAGAGGTTCACCTTTTTTACAGATGAACCTCTCTCATTCTATTATTTGCATTTCCGTGGCTGAATCAATCCCGGTTCTCCTGCCTTAGAGCGTGTCTAAAAAGCATTCCGGCAATCTGTATGCCTTACTAGAGCGTATTCGCCCAAGTGTTTAATTCCAGCCCTCGCCGTACTGGAGACCTGAGCCGCCTTCGTTATTCTCCCAGTCTTCCAGAAGATTATCATCCTGGCTGCTTCCCTGACCGTCACCGTTGTCCTCGGAACCTGTACTCTGTGTATTTGTATTCTCGCCAAGAGTTACAGTTACTGTCTCTTCTTTGTAACCTTTTCCATCCGGAACCTCAATGGTAAGCTCTACATCCTCACCAGGCTCGTAGTAGGAAAGGAAATCAACCAGCTGTTCCTTGGTTGTAACAACCTTGCCTGCAAATTTTGTAATGATGGATTTTGCTTCAATACCAGCCTCATCAGCTGCACCGCCTTCTGTTACGTCTCTTACAAGAACGCCTTCCGGAACACCGTATGCTTCACTTACTTCACTGTCAACACTCCGAACTGTGATTCCCAGAACACCGTGGTTATCAACTTTATCTCTGGTCTCCTCATTCATCAGGCTCTCCAGCGTATCTGTTACATCAGAAATTGCAATTGCATAACCGATACCCTCAACCGCTGTGGAAGCAAGCTTTGCAGAGTTGATACCAACAACCTCACCGTTCATGTTCAGAAGAGCACCACCGCTGTTGCCTGGGTTGATTGCTGCATCTGTCTGGATCAGGTTTGTAGCGGAATTGCTGTCGCTGTCATAATCGCCGACTGTATCATCAGAATTCAGCTGACGGTTCTTGGCACTTACAATACCGGTTGTTACGGACTGACCGTAACCAAGTGCGTTACCAATTGCAACAACCTGTGCACCAACCTTCAGGTCATCGGAATTACCGATAGTTGCAATCGTAATGGCATCCATTGTATCGCTGTCAATATCATCCAGGGAAACTGCTACAACTGCAAGATCCTTCTCGCTGTCATAGCCTTTTACCTTAGCCTCACATGCTGTGCTGTCACAGAAGCCAACAGATAAGGTCTCCGCACCTTCTACTACATGATAGTTGGTTGCAATCAGAAGCTCGGAATCGTTCTTACCAATGATAATACCGGAACCGCTTCCCTGAACCTCCTGTTCCTGGGATGGTGAATAAGCACCGTACTGACCAAACATTCCGTAGTAGTTCTGAACCTCTTCTACAGATTTGGTTGTAATGGAAACGATGCTTGGCATTGCCGCTTCTACAATATCAGATACATCAAGGCTGCCCTTTGCTGTGCTCTCATCTTTGCTGTCATCCTTGGAATCATCTGATTTCTTCTCGGATTTCAGCAGCTCAACTTTACCTTCGCTTGCTGCCTGTACGTTCTGCTCATAGCCTGTCAGATAGTTAACTCCTGTATATGTCCCTGCTGCAAGGCCGCCTGCCAGTACTGCGCAAAGACTAATGCTTGCTGCCTTTTTAAGTTTTCTCTTTAATTCTTCATTTCTATTCTTCATGATAAAAGCCTCCTTTAGAAACTCCTTTATGTTCTTTTCATTTGATAGTTCACAGTATATAGACAATTTGTGTTCTCTTTGTGGGAAAAATGTGTTTAAATTGTTAAATTCCGCCTTTTAATATTAGAGCGTGTTTGAAAAATCATTCCCGCAATCTGCACGCCCCACTTTGCGGGAGATTTCACCCGAATTCGGTTGCCGTAGCCCGCTACGGCGCCCTCATCCGAGCGAAATCTCCCACAAATTGTGACGCACATCTTGCAGAAAGCCTTTTTCAAACACGCTCTAGCATTAAAAAACCCGGACTGCAAGGCAATCCGGGTAAAGAACAATCATCTTTATTTGTTCGGCATGATCCAGAATTTCATGGTCGGGTAGCTGAGAACTACCTGAACCAGAATGTTCAGAACATTTGCGAGTGTAGGTGCAAGTGCTTCGGAAATACCGATGTTTACGAAAAAGCTCTGGCTGTAAGCCGGAAGTGCTGCGGATACAAGCACCAGCACAACTGCAAGTACAATGTATTTCGGTACAGCCTTCTCAAACGCTGCATTGGATTTGAAAACCAGATTCTTCTGTACAAAGAAGTTTACGGTCTGAGCTGCTGCAGTTGCAACCAAAAAGCTTAAAAATCCACATAAACCAAGATTGGACTCGATATTATCTGCGTAATTGAACACCAGAAACTTAAATGGTGTATTTGCAAAGCTTTTGAAAATAAAACCGGTGCACAGCCACATGATAATGAAGTTTGTAATAGTTGCACAGTTGGATAATACGTTAAATTTAATAAATTCCCAGATATTCGGGTGATCTTCGATTAACTGTTTGATTTTTCCCATAATGATACTCCTCCTATTTCTGCTCTTCCAGATCTTTCTCGTACTGCTTGTTCAGCTTCTGGTTTCTGAAAAATCCGCGGATTACTTTTCCAAGTCCGCTGAAATGGCCGTTTACAACCTTCAGAAGTCCCTCTACCATTTCCATGGAAACCATACCGCCTGTCATCTTGGCGATTGCACGGAATGGCATGTTGTACTGGAACAGGGTGTTCAGATCCGGAATTCCCGCTGCCTCGCTCTTTTTCAGCTTTTCGCCCAGCTTTTTACAGATGAAGCGGGCAATTCCGCTCTTCGCGTAATACATCTGGCAAAGGGCATCGTTCATGCCAAGCTCGCCGCTCCAGCTTCCGTCCGGAATGGAATGTCCCAGGATCGTCTCGTACTCCTCATTTCCGATCTGCTGGATTTTTCCCTCCACGTAAGAAGAAACGCGGTTAGTATAGTATGGCATTACCTCAGTGGTTCCGATAATGGCAAGAGAATCCTGAAGACGGATATCCGCACAGCTTGCACCGATCATAATGCTGTAAACGCCGCCTTCTACTTCCCATTTATTTGTCTTCATATTCCAGTAACGGAATGTCTTGTCGTCGAACTTAATGGTAACGGTTTTCTCCTCGCCTGCCTTTAAGAACACCTTGGAAAAACCTTTCAGTTCCTTGACCGGGCGGAAAACTTTTGCTCCCGGAAGTCCTACATAAAGCTGGGCAATCTCTGCACCATCATACTTTCCGGTGTTGCGAAGGGTAAACGTCGCCCCATCCGGCTTCACCTGAAGATTGTCATATTCAAATGTAGTGTAGGAAAGACCATATCCAAATGGATAGTTTACCGGCACACCTGCGGTGTCGAAGTAGCGGTATCCTACGTAAATTCCCTCTCTGTACTCAGAGTTCCGCTCCTGTGACGGATAGTAATTGTAAGAAGGAGTATCCTCATATTTCTTAATGTAAGTTTCTGCAAGCTTTCCAGATGGATTAACCTTTCCGGAAAGGATGTCAAGAACTGCGCCTGCACCAGCCTGTCCCATGAGGGCGGTATGAAGCAGGGCTTTGAAATGATGGTGCCATGGCATTTCAATAACAGAACCTGCACTGATGATACCAATCATGTTTGCGTTGGCTTTTGCCAGCTCCTGGATCAGGTTGATCTGGTTCTGCGGAATGCGGAGATGCTTGCGGTCAAGACCTTCTGTCTCGCTTTTTTCGTTCAGTCCGAAGAAAAACAGAACTACATCAGAACGGCGTGCAAGATCCACGGCCTCTTTTTTCATAGCTTCGTCTTCCTTGCCGTCACGCTGATAACCGCGGACGATTCCAGTTACGGAAATTCCGCTGGTCTCCAGCATGTCCTTGATGGAATCTACTTTTGTGGAGTTTACCATGGAAGAACCTGCGCCCTGGTATCTTGGGTCAAAAGCGAAGTCACCGATTATGGCTGCCTGAACCTTTTCTCCAACCGGGAGAATTCCACCTTCGTTTTTCAGAAGGACTGCACTGTTTTCGCAGGCAAGACGTGCCAGCTTGTGATGCTCCTCATGGAGAGCCTTCTTGTCAGCCACTTTCTTGTAATGTTTCGCATTTTCGGAAGTAGTAAGTACCAGGTCAAGAAGCTCATCTACACGCTCATCGATATCTTTTTCGCTGATCTTGCCGCTTTCTACGCTGGCAAGAAGCTCTCTTGCTGCATCAAGTCCTGGAGTCGGCATTTCCAGGTTGGAACCGTTCTTTACACCCAGGGAATGGTCGTTGGAAGCACCCCAGTCTGTGATCACAGAGCCATCGAAGCCCCACTCATCGCGAAGGATGTCTTTGAGCAGATGCTCGTTTTCGTTGGCGTAGACACCGTTTACTTC
>ERZ827498.3779-NODE-3779-length-12384-cov-3.741017_pt1 | contig 12384 bp, 9 predicted proteins | sample MGYA00519865_ERZ827498 | MGnify/ENA primary metagenome ERZ827498 (study PRJEB31778, sample SAMEA3449328) | human gut metagenome | biome: human gut; feature: human-associated habitat; material: faeces | place: United Kingdom | collected 2010/2012 ...
GAATTCTTGAATCTCGGAATTTTTTGCATTGGTTTAAAGAGCCGTCAGTCGACCCATCATCAATGATAATTAATTCCCAATCCTTAAATGTCTGTACAAGAATAGAATGAATTCCTCTTGCTATGTATTTTTCTTTATTATAAACAGGCATAACTATTGAAATCTTACACATTATCATCTGCTCCTTATATTTTCTTTAATACATTCCACATTTTATGCCTTATCAACCAAATCTGTACCTTCAGTTTCCATGACCATTCTTTCGGATAATCGAATTTATAAAAAGCCTCTGCTAATTTTTCAGATTTTAAAATTTCCTGCGCCTTTCTATTTCTTACTTCTTTATCTAAATCTGCATGCTTTAATTGTCCCAAACAATTGCATGCATAATAAATCTGATGCAAATTTAATTGTTGTGAAAAATTATACTCTTTTTTATTGTCAAAAAACATTCTCAGATGGTCATTCATAGTACAATAAACATTCCACGCACCTTCACGATAACTGGTCGTAATTGTTCCCGCATTTTCATAATACTTATATAATCCTCTTTTCTTTAAATAATAAAAAGAATTAGCATAATACCCAACAAATGCACTAAAAATATTATCTTCCGACCATTTAACCTCTTCATCAAATCGTAAATTATACCGTCTCAAAAAATCCGAATTGTATAAACAATGCCAAACTGACAACAATGGACCATAATCCAGATTACGCCCCATAATTAGCTCTGGATAAATTTCTTTAATAATCCGGTTCTTATCATAGTATCCTTTTGCAATATTAAGACTTTTTAAATTTTCTCTTCCATCACGCGTAATCCTTTCATAATCCGACATAACGAAATCACAATTATACTTATTAATCACGTTATATAATTCTTCATACATAGTAGGTAATATTGAATCATCCGAATCAACAAAACCTATATATTTTCCAGTGGCCACATCGATTCCTGCATTCCGCGCACTGCTTAGTCCACCGTTCACTTTATGCACAACTTTAACTCTCTTATCTGCTTTCAAATAGTCCTCACACATTTCAGGACATTTATCCGGCGATCCATCATCAACCAAGATTATCTCAATATCTTTCAAAGTCTGATTCAACAACGACTGAACACATCTTGATAAGTATTTTTCGACTTTGTAAATTGGAACAACAATACTAACCAATGCCATTCTTTTTTCCTCTTTCTCATTACAAAATTAATCTAATTAGCATTTACACATACTATATATTTTTTTTACTTCTGTAACATTAGAATAATTCTTTTCTGTACACTTCTGTGACATTCTCTTCATTTTTTCTCCATCCTTTAATATCCTTGCAATTTCCACTGCACACTTTTCATTATCCATGGTCACAATTATACCATCTACTCCATTTTCCACTTGACTGTTTGCCGTAGCATAATTAGTAATCACTACAGGTTTTCTCAACATCTGTGCTTCTTTCACAGAAACACACTTTCCTTCGTATCTTGAAGGTTGCACATACAAATCACATCTACAAATATATGGATATGGATTCGATTTCTTTCCAAGCATGATAACATTTTTTTCCATATGCTCTTCTTTTATCTTTTCTTTAATGAGGTATTCATCTGGCCCAAACCCAATAAGATACCATCTTACATTCATTCCTTGTTTTACCAAATGTTTGCATATATTTGGTACATTATCAAAATTTTTTGCTGTACAATATCTTCCAATAGATAGTATTTTTATACTGTCATCCGGCATCTCCTCTACTGGAATAAATTCCTTTGACTGGCTTATAATCAATTTTTCTGGAATAATATTTTCTATTTTAATAATCTTCGTTGACAAAGTTGGAAAGATTTTTTGAAAGGTTTTTGTCACATCATCAGATATTGAAATTATCTGATCATACGCCGACCACATCTCTAATTCTGATTTTTCATTAATCTGAACCTTACTATAATCTGTATGTATCCAGGCTATTTTCTTTTTGGCATGTACCTTATTTGTAACAATATAATGCGGAGTCAGGAAACTAATTGCCAAATCATACTCCTCATCCGACTGTATCTCCGGCATAAAGCGATATGTATATTTATGGCTATACTCAAGTGGTACTCCACTATCTGTATGGCCACATTTTTTTACATACTTATCTGCTTTTATTTTTCCATACATTCTTGCTGCTGTTAATATTACATGTCCTTCTTTCAAAGTCTGTACCATTGGACGCGCAAGTACTGTATAGGCCGGAATTTCAGGTAATAAATTAACACCTTCCGGAATAAAAGAAAGCAACTCTCCTTCATGCCGTAACAAAAACAGATCTACTTTATACTCCTTTTTATCTATCGCATCCAGGAGTCCAATTAGACTTCTCTCAGCACCACCTAATTCCAATGCATGTGATACAATCAATATCTTCTTCACTTTTTTAACCTCTTAAAACAATCCACGCCAAAAATGCGGTGAAATGGTTTTGTAATTTTACTTCTCAAAATCGTCTTTTTATCCATCCAACTTTTCGAATACCAATGAATAGACACTGTATTCTCTGTTTTATTCAACTTTCCTGTCGGATCGTCATATGGATTGAAATAATCATATGGGAATACTTCCGCTCCGTCCAATTTTTGATATTTTCCATTCAATTTTAATCCATAGGGAAGTAACGCTTTGGTATTTAATTCCGGACATTTTATAATTGGAAAATTGCCCTCTTTATCCGAAGGGAGTTCTATATACTGATTCATCATTGCATGTATGGTCTTGTTTCGTGCTTCTGCGCCAAACCCCAACCCTGTCGCAATGTTTTTATCATTTTCAAATCCGAAAAACGCATTACACCCTAACAATTCATCTGGTGTTTTTATCAGTTCCACATCTGTATCAAAATAAATTCCACCATTTTGATAAACTACTAATAGTCGTGCAAAATCACTTAAAAACGCCCACTTTTCATTATCATAACACCATCTCAAATATGGATATTGATCTATATCAAAATTATCTTCATTCCACTCAATAATTTCATAACCGGGGCAGTATTTTTTCCAGCTTTGAATGCATTTTTTTGCTAATTTTGGTTTTTCTCCCCTTCCAAACCAACAATAATGAATTTTTTTAGGAATCACTTTCTATCACCTCTTATATCTTACTTATTTTGCTAATCTTCCCTTATGCAACTTATCATATATAAAATTCGGTAACAAACCGACAATAATCGGCCGAAGTGCAAACACATAATTCCACTTTTTCAATCGAAATGTTTTTATTGCCAGTCGTTTCACATAATACTCATTCAGCCGATTTTTAAGAGAACGTCTGCTATATGCATTCCGGTCATCCCGCATCTGATATAAACATTTATGAATATTTTTCCCACGATATCCACATTTGTACATTTTTATCCACAGATGATAGTCTTCTACTCTTAATAACTTGTCAGAAACCGAATATCCCTTTACTTTCATATATGCTTCTCTCTTTACCATACATGGCGCATGGCAAAAAGGACTTTCTTTTACAAAATTTTCCGGCATCGGATACTCTGGGTGACTGATTTTCCCCCAGACTCCACTTTCATCGAAGAATTCCATATCTGTACTGACAATTGATATTTCCGGTTCTTTCTCCAACACGTTTATTTCTATTGCGAACCGCTCTTTGTCACATCGGTCATCTCCGTCCATTCTTGCAATATATTTTCCCTTAGCCTGTTTCAGACATTTATTTAAAGTGTAATTTAATCCTCTGTTCTTCTCATTTTGCAGCACAATGATTTTCTCAGGATATTTTTCTTTATAGCTAATCGCTATTTCGTATGTGTCATCATTTGATCCATCATCACACATAATTAATTCCCAGTCTGAAAAAGTCTGATTAACTATACATTCAATTGCCTCCGATAACGTATCTCCACAATTATATATCCCCATAATTACACTGATTACTGGATCTTTTTCATGCATTATAAACTCCCCATTTCTAACATTGAAACTTTGTATTTTAAATGAAATTCCATGCAAAATGCATCTGATAATAATAAAATACCAAATAAGCACATATAGTCATAACATATACCAAACGCGCTGATCTCTTTGTAAACATATTATCAATTTCCCATGGCAATAAGATATAACTATATAACGAAAAATAAATCGGAAGTCTTCCAATAAAGATACCGCTTGTAAACATTGATACAATGTAGAATCCTACAGATACGATCGACATATTTACGCTAAGATTAATGACTGGATCATCTGCATTTCGTATATATTTAATTCCAATGAGTGATAATATAGTAGGTATCGAATACACTAACACACGCAATGCGCTTGTTCCATTATCTTCCCAACTTTGCCAATCTGATACAACATTTTTATACTGTGTTTCCGCAAGCATACTGTCCAACACATTTGTAAACTGTCCAACACATGCAACCACCGCTATAACTGCCAGAATGAATAATAATGTTTTCTTATTCCATGCCTTTCCCTGCACAATAAAAATAAATGGAATCATTAACAATGCACTTTGGTGCATCAGCGATGCGATCAAAATCAATACAATTGCTTTTACATACTTTTTATCCAGAATGAATTTAATTCCGATAAAAGTAATAGTTACCGCTGTAAATTGTCTTATTCCATTGAACATCCATGATATATAGTCTGTTGACGCAAGGAACAAGAAAAAGCTCATAAGATATCTGCTGGAATATTTACGATATACATAAAAAAGCATTCCCGCCTGAAGAGCTGCTAGAATAAATAGATATACAACACTTCTGTTTCCAACAATACATTTTATAACTGCAGATAAAAAGTAAAATCCTTTATCCTTTTTCACCGTTCCAATGTATGATATAATCCCGCCAAACGCTCTCGGCATATCCTTATATCCCTCCAGATATGCTCCTGTATCCATAATGCCGCCACGTTGACTGCACATCCATACAAGCGGCAATACTGTCACAACCGCCCACACCGGTCTCCACCGATATTCTTTTTTCCCACACACCGTCTCCACTCGTTTCACCGATGTCAATACAGACAGCATCGCCATCACGGCAACCCATCCGATTATCAATATATAATTCTTGTCCATATTCTTCTCCAAATAATTGATTGATATTGCAGGGATTCTCTTACCTGCTTCATGCGTTTTTCAACACTTAATTCTACCATATATTCCTTAATATTCCAATACAGCACGATAAGCATAACTCACCATTTGTACCGATATCTCGTAATTTATAACGTTTTTTCTTATTTACCTCTCATATTCCATTTCTACCCCTACAAGTTTTATATCACCTTCTTTTCCATTCATAACACTTCGCGTTTTTTCATGTATCTGCCCTTTCTATTCTTTCCGTCATTTTAACCATATTATCCCAACTTTTCCTATTGCATTTGTGCATTTTATATGATATGTTGACTTTAACACATTTGGTGTTTACATGATGTAAGGGAGATAATTATCGTGTAACGCCCAACACACATTGGCATTACTGAAAGGAGGCCTATATGTTTAGAAAAAGTTATTGGAAAAAGAGATTTGCTCCTGTCCTGGCGGGCGCACTGGTAATTTCTTCATTACTGGTACCGCCTGGTCATGCATTCGCAGCCGATCCGGTTACTTCCGAAGAACAGACTGTAAGTCCTGAGACACCGGAAGTTAAGGACGTAACGGATTCCACAGATGCAGCGACCACCGATGCGAACCTGACCACTCCCGATTCCGTTTCGGATTCTGTATCAGATTCTGTAGCCGGTACTTCTGCAACAGATGCTTCATCCGGTAAGGAAGCTGCTAAGCAGGACGTGAAAGAGACGAAGGAAGTAAAGGCAGCTGACGATGCAGCTACCGATCCGATTCCGGACAAGACTCCTCACCTCGTATACGGTGACAAGAGTCTGGCTGACGAAGATGCTTTCGTCCTGCTGATCTTCGGCGACGGCTTCACTGCTTCCGAGCAGGATTCATTCTATACCAATGCTCAGAATACCGCGGATTATCTGATGGATACTTCTCCTTGGGATGAGTTCAAAGATACGATCAAGATCTACGCTCTCGGAGTTGTATCGAATGAATCGGGCGCAAAAGCAGACACAGCGATCAACCAGGAGCAGGCGAACGCAGACACACGCGACACCTACTTCGGATCTTCATTCTGGTCAGGCGGTATGCAGCGTCTTCTTACGATCAGTTCGGATGGATCTAAGAAAGCAAAGCAGTTATCAGATCAGTACCTTCCTGCAGCAGACTTTAATGTTGTGATCGTCAATGCTACCACATACGGCGGAAGCGGCGGAAGTGTATGTGTTGCTTCTCTTAATAATGAATCCCTTGAGATGATGCTTCACGAGCTTGGACACACCACTGCCAAACTTTCGGATGAATATTTTGCAGGTGCAAGCTATGCGGCCGAGATGCCGAATATGACAGCTGAGTCTGATCCGGCAAAGGTCCGCTGGTCACGCTTCATCGGTAAGAATGGTGTCGGTGTCTATGAATATGACAATGGCGGTAACGGATGGTACCGTCCACACCAGAATTGTAAGATGCGTTTTCTTGGTAAGCAGTATGCTTTCTGCGAAGTATGTAAAGAACAGATCCGCAAGACCTTCTGCCAGGATTCGAATGTAACCAAGTTATTCTTCCAGCCTTATGCAGATATGTTCTATGAGTCTGACACAGGCAAAGATATGCGTGAATACTTTATCCTCCGCAGAGGCAAGAATGAGATCACAGGCGACAAGCTCGGTGATGCTTTAACGCTTACTTACAAGGATGAGAACGGCAACGTAGTATCCGGTATTCCTAACAAAGCCGGAACCTATACCATCGAAGCTGCATTTGCCGGAGACAGCACATATGAGAAATGCAGTCAGACAGCTTCCTACACGATCGAATTACCGGATCTCATCACGCTCGATGTTCCGTCCAAGGTATACGACGGCAAACCTGCCGACCTTAATTATAGCGTTAATTATGACAAAGACTATACGGTAAAAGCGCATTATAAAGGAACGGTTCCTTACGCCGCTGAGATTACTTATAATTATGACAGCGACGATGCGCCGATAACTCCTGGCCGTTACAAAGTAACCCTTACCGCTTATGACAAAGCCACAGGAACCGCGATCAGCAGCAAGACCAAAGACTTTGAGATTACCTTCAAGTCCACGACTCTTCAGAATAACGACACAGCCGATTATCCGGGTGCTATGCCTTATTACAACAATAAGACGATCGTATTCTCCGGAGAAGGTTACACAGCCGGTGAACAGTCTCAGTTTGAAGATGTTGCAAAAGACTTTGTGAAGTATTTCCGTTCTACAGAACCTTTCAAAGAAGCTGACACGTACTTTAACTATCACACGGTAGAGACCGTATCCAATGAATCCGGCATCGGTCAGAAAGCCAAAGATACTTACTACAAACTGACTTATGATAAGAATGGGAAGATTGTTCCGACAGACAAAAGTACCGCCGGTGCAATGTACATTGGTAATAATGTCATCACCTCTTACTACAAAGCCACTATTGTTATTGTAAATGATAAGAACGTAAAGACAGGTACTACATTCAAGAACAAGCGTTTCACCATCTACACGACAGCAGATGAGGCCGGCATGCAGTTTGCGGCAAATGAACTACGCAATTACTTCACTAACCACGAAGAAGGCTATACTCCTTCTACAGACGCCGAGAAAGATGCGGAAAGAATCGAATTCCTGAAAGCGCTTTATTACACCTGGTATGGATCTGATTACGCTCCGGTATTAAGCCGTGCGTATGACGAGACATTTACGGAGAACGGATCTCCGATCGACCTTGCACCATATTTCCATACTTATGTATTGGGCAAAGAGGTAGAGGGCGTTGCTTATAAGATGACTTACTATGCAGATGATAACGGTGCTGTCGGAGAAGAACTTTCCGAAGTTCCTTCCAAGGCAGGTACTTATCATGCGAAAGCGGAGCTTGTCATGGACGATGTGTCCGCGTATGGCGAGCCTTGTAAGAAGGTTACTTTAGACGGTGAGACATATTCGCTTCCTCTGGCACGCGGATGGACCACTTACACGATCCAGGCCAAAGATGACCCGGAGAACCCGAAGCCGGAGAATCCAGATCCAGAGAATCCTGACAAACCGGATCCTGGTACACCGGATGATCCGAAGAATCCTGGAAGCGATAATCCTGGGCAGAATCTGAAGCCGAATCAGAACCTGAATAATAACAAGAATACAACCAAGAATATAAATATTAACAAATCAACCACCGGCAAAGCTTCTAACAAAGCTGCAGCCAGAACCGGCGATCAGTCACCGGTATGGATGTACACACTTCTTTCTCTGGCAGCACTTGCTGTGATCGCAGCTGTGATCTGTAAGAGAAGATTCCGTAGATAAGGTAGATAAAAAAGCTTAGATAAATATCTTTAATAAAAGGAAACTCCTTTCTGGCATCTGCCAAAAAGGAGTTTCCTTTTTACCGTCTTTGATTATATTATACTCTCTCGATCCCCTGTATCGTCTTCTTCACAACCTTATCCTTATCGAATTCCCGCGCCATCTTATCTCTGCCGCATACTCCCATTGCTTCACGTTCTATACGGCTCATCCGGGCGATCTTACTCATCTTACGGTACAGATCATTCCAGTCCTCTGCTTCACACAGAAGCCCGCTCTTATCATCGTCTACGGCTTCCTTACAGCCCGGAATATTGCTGGTGATCACCGGCCGTCCGGTCGCTGCTGCCTCCAGAAGTACATTTGACATTCCTTCATGATAACTTGGGAGCACGACACAGTCGGCCATGGCATAATATGGTCTCGGATCTTCTTGGAATCCATGGAATACTGCGATCCCTGCATCCACCAGCTTATCAATCTTTTCTTTGTATTCATCTTCGAAGAATCCTACCAGATCCAGAACGAACGGTACTTCTTTTCGCTGTAGTTCTTTCGCTGCATAGAACAGTTCGTCCATTCCTTTCTCCTTCATGATCCTTCCAAGATATAGGAAATGCACTTTGTCATTCTCCGGATATTTCTGATAAGTATAATACTTAAGATTTACTCCTGCCCCTTTAAGCAGACACATCTGTTCCCGACGAATGATCTGCTCCTGCAGGAACACCTTCGCATTTCCCTTATTTTCGAAATACACTGTCTTTGCCTTTTTTAAGGCTGTTTTATACATTCTTATAACGATTTCCCGAAGTCCCTTCTTCTGGAATGCAGTTCCGAGTCCCTGTACGTTGACACAATATGGAATCCGCATCTGTCGGCAGGCATATCCTGCATATACATTAGGCTTGATCGAATAGGTAACTACCATATCCGGATGATGTTCTTTTAATAACCGGCGGTAGGTCAGATACAGCTTCATATCCGTCTTCGGGTTGATCCCACGGCGGTCCACATCCGTCTCGATCATCGTACATCCCATTGCTTTAAAATCATCCTCATGTCCTACGAATGGTGTACTGATGATCACGTCGTAATCTTCCATAAGTTTCCCGATCAATTCTCTTCTGAACTGCCACAGCATATAAGAATGATTGGTGATGACCATAAGTTTCTTCTTTGCTCCGGTTCCGCCTTCTACGACTCCGTCACTTCGAAGCACGGAGAATACCGTTCCGATAAAGCAACGGATATCCATAAGCGGCCCCATCTTTTTTACATACTCGCCGTCCAGTCTGGCTTTGACAGGGATCTCAAGTTCATCCCTTCCGTTGATCTGTGCCCATCCGGTAAGTCCCGGTTTTACATCATTAGCCCCGTACTTGTCACGTTCTGCGATCAGGTCATCCTGATTCCACAGTGCCGGTCTCGGTCCGATCACGGCCATATCTCCTCTGGCAATATTCCAAAGCTGCGGAAGTTCATCCAGTGATGATTTCCGCAGGAAACGTCCTACTTTTGTTATGTACTGATCCGGGTTCTCCAGAAGGTGTGTCGGCTTATCGTGCGGCGTATCTGTGCGCATGGAGCGGAATTTGTACAGGTTAAAATATTCCTTATGGATTCCTACTCTTTTCTGCGAAAAAAAGACAGGAGCTGTGATCCCGTCTTCTTTCTTGATCGCCACAATAATTGCCAGATAGACGGGTGATAATACCACCAGACCGATCCCTCCAAGAGCTCTTCCTATTATGTTCTTAACCTTCATATATTTCCTTTGTCTGAAAGACAAATGATCCTCTTTGAACATATCTGTTATGCCTCCTGTATTCTCTGGTTCTATTGTGTTGATTTATTTAATTTTGGATGATAGGTCGGAACGATGCTTTCCACAATCAGACGCATATCATCGGTCTCATTCTGTGCTACGCTCTCAAGGACTCTGAGTGCATGTGCGAGCTTGACTTCATCTACATCGATCGGATGTCCGATATGTATCAGCTTATTCGGTGTATCCGTCATACCTTCTTCGTCCATCAGAAGTTCTTCGTATAATTTTTCTCCCGGACGCAGTCCCGTGAATTCAATCTTGATATCCTGATCGACTTTATAGCCTGACAGCCGGATCATATTCCTTGCAAGATCAAGGATCTTTACCGGTTCTCCCATATCCAGGACGAAGATCTCTCCGCCTTTGGCATAGGCACCTGCCTGAAGTACCAGTGATACCGCTTCCGGAATCGTCATAAAGTAGCGGATGATCTCCGGATGTGTGACGGTTACCGGTCCTCCTTCTGCAATCTGTTTTTTAAATAACGGAATAACACTTCCGTTACTTCCAAGTACATTACCGAACCTCACTGCTACATATTCTGTGTTCGATTCTTTATTATAAGTCTGTATGATCATCTCACAGATTCTCTTGGAAGCTCCCATGATATTCGTTGGGTTGACAGCCTTATCTGTAGATATCTGTACAAATCTCTTAGCATTCCATTTATCTGCCATTCTGACCATATTATAAGTTCCGAGGACATTATTCTTGATAGCCTCGTTCGGGCTGCCCTACATAAGCGGCACATGCTTATGTGCTGCCGCATGATAGATGATCTCCGGACGGTACTGTTCGAAGATACTGTTGATACGGTTCTCATCACGTACAGAACCGATCAGCACCACCAGGTCAAGCTTCGGCTGTTCCCTTAACAATTCCTGCTGGATATCATATGCATTGTTCTCATAGATATCGAAGATGATCAGCTGCTTCGGGCTGTGCTTTGCGATCTGTCTGCATAATTCACTTCCGATCGAACCTCCGCCGCCGGTTACCATGATCACTCTTCCTGATACATAATCCATGACCTCGTTCAGATTGACATGGACTTCATCTCTTCCCAGAAGGTCATCAATATTCACCGGACGCAGTTTACTTGCCTTGACCTCTCCGTTGACCAGCTGATATACTCCCGGCAGGATCATAAGTTCACAGTTTGTATCCTGACAGATCTCCACGATTGGTCTGATCTTTGCTGCATTTGCCGATGGTATCGTCAGGATGATCTGCTGGACATTGTATTTCTTGACGCTTTTCTTGATACTGTTCCGATTACCGACAACCTTGACTCCCTTAATATATCTTCCGATCTTATACGGATCATCGTCTATGATACAGACAACCTTCTGATCCAGATATTTACTGTTCTGGATCTCTGTGATCAGACTTCTTCCGGCCTCTCCTCCGCCGATGATCATGACTTTCTTTCTCTTTGACCATGGGAATGTACGGTTCTGTCTGCGCAGACGTATCAGTCGGTAAGATACTCTTGTTGCCCCGATCAGGATCATCAGATAAATTGTATCCAGTACATACCAGCTTCTTGGCATAACGCTCCATGTAAATAAGATGATGACAATCTTCGCTACGGCCGCCGCAAGACAGGCTGCGATCAGACTGAATACTTCTTCAATCCCTGCGTACTCCCATAAACTACTGTAGATACGGAAAAGTGAAAATATAATTAATGTTATGACTATGGTGAATGGTCCGTATTTATAGATTACTTTTAAGAATTCTTTCGGAATCTGGCTGAAATCGAACTCAAAACGTGTCAGTAATGCCAGAATTGATGCTGCGATAATACATATGATATCAAGTACGATAAGACATATTCTTCTTATCAGTAATTGATAATTTATTTCCTTTTTTTTCATACCCATTTCCCTTTTGTTAATTATTCTCAATCGACAATTATAACATACTTTTTCGGCTCATAAAATGCCAATTACTACAATTTGCCTCTTCTCATCTAATTTTCTTCTAATTCTGAAATGTTACAACAACGTCTTTCCCGTCTGCCACATTTTTAAACATACTCTTGATTACTTTCTTTGCATTCTTGTCGGATACATTGCAGACTTTATTTGTTATGTAGCGAATGATGTAGTGCAGATTCAGATGAATCTGCCACTGC
>ERZ827498.3785-NODE-3785-length-12376-cov-7.058274_pt1 | contig 12376 bp, 11 predicted proteins | sample MGYA00519865_ERZ827498 | MGnify/ENA primary metagenome ERZ827498 (study PRJEB31778, sample SAMEA3449328) | human gut metagenome | biome: human gut; feature: human-associated habitat; material: faeces | place: United Kingdom | collected 2010/2012 ...
TTCGACGAGATATTGTACAACGCCCGGCGGCATTTTGCAAGATACCTTACTCCTGCACGACGCGCTCGGCCTCGAGCGCCGCGATCTTCCGTTTCGCGCGGCGCAGTCCACGCGGGCAGTCGACAATCCCCACGATGCAAATGAGCAGGAGCAGTGCCGACGCCGCAAGGAGAAATACCTGCGACGAGCGGAAGCTTATGGCGGCCATACCCGCATACTTGCCGATCACGTTCGCATTCATCAGCGTCATTAGAATATTCATCAGCGTGATGCTCATCCAGCCAAGGCTCAGCAGCAGACCTGCGCGCAGGTAGCGCACGGCTTTTTTCTGCTGGGCGATGAGGGAATCGAGGTCTGAGTACAGATCAAAAGGCGTGCCGTCCGCCTTCTTGCGCAGAACGAGCAGGTCTCCCACGCCGCCGACCTCTTCAATGCCAAACTCTGTAAGCTCTGCGATGTAGGTAAGACGGTCTATCCCCGCTTCCTTCACCTGCACGCGATATTCGTACTCGCCCGCCTTTCCGCGTCGATAGGTGGAAAACAGCGAGCCGAACTTTTCAAGAATCCAGCCCTCTTTTGCCATTCGGTTTGCCTGCTCCTCGATCCGCTCGGGATCGTTGGCATAGCTTGACAAATGCGGCAGCACCTTCTTGTCCTTGACCATGGCGATTCTCCTTTCACTCTTCGATCAGGCGTTTCCGCTTCAATTCTCCATACGTTTTCCCCACATGGGCAGCCTGCATTGCGGTCCTTACCGCCGCGGTGGTACCCAGCACGCCCAGCACCGCATACCAGACGATGTGCTTTCCCCATAGCCGCAGCGATAAAAAACTTGGCTGGTGATAGGTCTCTCTTAGGTCGGCATACATCGCGTCAAAGCTGACAGCCAGATCATACCAGACCCACGTGTTATAGAACCAGTCCGCCGCTAGCAGCGCAAACGCGACCGCCAGAATGATCTTTATCCGCATCAGTCGCCGCGCGTCCATGATCTGCGCATCGAGGTCAGAATAGAGCGTAAACGGCGCACCGTCCGCTCTCTTGCGCAGTACAAGGAATGAACCCATATCGCCGACCTTCTCGACGCCCATGTCCGCGAGCGTTTTCACATAGTCGGTACGCTGGCCGTCACGCGATTCGTAGATGTACTGCACGCGGTATTCATACTCGTTCGGCTCGCCGCGGCGATAGGTGTAAGTGCCATAGGTACACTTTTCCAGCAACCAGCCCTGCGCCGCCAGACGTGCAAATTTGCGCTCCAGTTCCCCCGGTTCCAAAAAACAATAAGGAAGGTGCCAGACCCGCTTTGTGTCCTTTTCCATCGTTATCCTCCTCTCAGTTCCATTCGCTTGTCAGCTTGTCGCCGTTTTGCGTCAGCTCATGCAGTCTTCGCAGCTCCGCGCGCACGGCCTCGCGGCCCGCGGGCGTGATCTGGTACTCCTTTTTGCGTCCCTCGCTCTCGTCGCCGAGCGAGACGATCCAGCCGCGCTCGGTCAGCGTCGCGAGCGCGCCGTAGAGCGTGCCCGCGGCGAGCCGCACACGCCCGCCGCTCAAATGCTCTACGTTCTGCATGATGCCGTAGCCGTGCAGCGGCGTATCCAGCGAAAGCAAAATGTAAAAGACCGCCTCGGTCAGCGCCGTCGTTCCCATGTGGTATCCTTCTTTCCTCGGCCAACGTTATAACGGTAGCCGATATATCGTCTACCGATAAAGTATCATATTGCTCTCTCCCCGTCAACTGAAAAAACGGAATGCCCTCCCTGCCATCGCCCAAAGTTTTCCGCAAATACAAAAAGGCAGGGAACGCTCTCGCATTCCCTGCCCCAAAATTCAACCCCCGCCGCCCGCAAGCGGCAAAAAGCGTCGCAGACTTTCGCGTCCGCAGACGCGAAATAAATTTGAATCGTTTTTTCTGACGTCACCGTCGTGGCATTACGATTCCCGCGCCCTTTCGGGCGCGCCAATCGTGCCACTTCCTCGAAACCGGCTCGCTTCATCCGCCACTGGCGGCGCTTCGCCGATTTCCATGTGCGTGACAATTTACACTTCTCAGGCCGCAAGTGTGGAAAACGCCCGCCAATGGCGGGCGTTTTATGCGCGCAGCGGCCTGCAAGCCCCCAATTAAAACAAAGGAGCGGCAAAGCCGCTCCTTTGTTTTAAAGTTTCGTGATAACCGGTAAAACCATCGGGCTTCTCTTCGTCGCCTTAAAAAGATAGTTGCTCACCGCGCTGCGGATCGCGCCCTTGAGTTCGTTCAGGTCGCGCCCGCGCTTGCCGCGGTAGGCCTCCGCCGTGGACATCGTGAGGTTTCTGAGGTCCTGCAGCAGTTCCTCGGAATCCTTGACGTAGATAAAGCCGCGCGTGATAATCTCCGGCTCGGCCAGAAGGTCGCCGTTCTGCGCGGAGATGGGCAGCACGACGACGACCATGCCGTCTTCCGCCAGATGCTTGCGGTCGCGCAGCACGACCGCGCCGACGTCGCCGACGCCGTAGCCGTCGACAAACACCTCGCCCGCGGGCGCATAACCGGGCACGCACTTCATCGAGCGCGCGCCGATCTCGACGGCATCGCCGTTGTCGCAAATCACAATATTCTTGCGGTCCATGCCCATCTGGAGAGCGAGATCCTTGTGCAGCTGGAGCATGCGCTGCTCGCCGTGCACGGGGATGAAATACTTGGGCTTTGTCAGCGCGTGGATGATCTTGAGCTCCTCCTGGCATGCGTGGCCCGAGACGTGCAGCATGTCCGCGCGGTCGTAGATGACCTCAACGCCCTTGCGGAAGAGCTCGTTGATGACACGCGAGACGGTGTTCTCGTTGCCGGGGATGGCGCTCGCCGAGATGATAACGCGGTCGCCGGGGCCGACCTCGATCTGCTTGTGCTGGGAGAACGCCATGCGGTACAGGGCGGACATCTCCTCGCCCTGCGAGCCGGTGGTGACGATGACCTGCTTTTCCAGCGGCATCGACTTGATCTTGTTGATGTCGACGACGGTGTTCTTCGGCGGCTTCATGTAGCCGAGGTCCATGGCGACTTTTGTCACGTTTTCCATGCTGCGGCCCGTGACGGCGACCTTGCGCCCGCACTCCGCCGCGGCGTCCATGATCTGCTGGATGCGGTGGACGTTCGAGGCGAACGTCGTGACGATGATGCGCTGTTTGCAGCCCTGGAACAGGCGGTTGAAGGTCCTGCCCACTGTGCGCTCGCTCATCGTGTAGCCTGGGCGCTCGACGTTCGTCGAATCCGCGAGCAGCGCCAAAACGCCCTGCTTGCCAAGCTCGCCGAAGCGGGCAAGGTCGATGACCTCGCCGTCGATGGGCGTCGAGTCGATCTTGAAGTCGCCCGTGTGGACAACGGTGCCAAGTCCTGTGTGGATGGCGAACGCGACAGAGTCCGCGATGGAGTGGTTCACGTGGATGAACTCCACGCTGAACTTGCCGGCCTTGACGGTCATGCCGCTTTCAACCGTGACGATCTTCGTCGATTTGAGAAGGCCGTGCTCTTCGAGCTTTAAGCGGATGAGTCCCGCGGTCAGGCGCGTGCAGTAGATGGGAATATTCACCTTTTTGAGGATGTAGGGCACGGCGCCGATGTGGTCCTCGTGCCCGTGGGTGATGAACATGCCGCGGATGCGGTTCTTGTGCTTGACAAGATAGCTCACGTCGGGGATGACGCAGTCGATGCCGTACATGTCGTCGCCGGGGAAGGCCATGCCGCAGTCGACCACGATGATCTCGCCGCCGTATTCGTAAACGGTCATATTCTTGCCGATCTCATTGAGACCGCCGAGAGGGATGATTTTTAACTGTTCAGCCAATGCTGGTTCAACTCCTTTTGATTCGTTTCACAATAGAATAACGATAGATTTGTTTTGATTTTGTCATGTGCGTCCGGACCAAAAAGCGCAAAGCATTGGAGACGTCCGTGCTCTCACTTCGCCCTGCTTCACGAAGCGATCGCACCTGCGGCGCCTTTTGGATCCCTATGGACTTTCTATGAGAACCGCGAAAATGCGGTCAAAACCTGTTGCCGCGGAGGCTCTTGCGCGCATTTTTCCAGCGCGGCCATCCGCTATTACGGGATAGTATAGCACGTTTTCCACCAAAAGTATACCACATTTTTTGTCGACGCCGAAAAATAAAATATTGATATTGTATCCGCCCGCCCCGCCGTGTTATAATGAAATGGATTATTCCCGCGGTTTGCCGCAGTAATGTCGATCATAACGGGAGGGCAGATTCATTATGCGGAACAAAAAGATCAGCAAACTGGTAGACCCCAGCTTCCGGCTCTACTTTCTTGTCGGCTTTCTCTTTGCCGCCGTCACGGTGCGCGTGAGCATCCCGCTCGCGATCTGCGAAGCTGCGGCGATGGCGTTTCTCTGGTGGTACTTCCGCCACACGGCGCAGAAGCGCCGCGAGGGCATCCGCCAGTATATCGACGACGTGACCGACGACATGACCACCGCCGACAAGGCCTCGATGCTCTCGGCCCCGTTCGCGATGATGGTCTTCCGCCCCGACACGCAGGAGATCCTATGGAGCAATGACAGCTTCATGCAGCTCACCGGCGTGCGCGAGGATATCTTTGACAACCGCATCGACGATATTCTCCCCGATTTTCCGACACACTGGCTGCTCGAAGGTAAAAGCGAGTGCCCCGAAACGGTGGTGATGGGCGGGCGCCACTTCCGCGTGTTCGGCAATCTGAGCCATCCCTCCTCCCGCCGCGGCGGACAGAGCCTTCTTGCCACAACATACTGGACGGACGTAACCGAGCAGGACTCGCTGCGCGAGGAGAACGAGAGCCGCCGCCCCATCGTCTCGATCATCGTGATCGACAACTACGAAGAGCTGATGAAGGCTGGCAGCGAGGCGTCGCGCAGTGCAGTGCTCGCCGCCATCGACGAAAAGATCAGCACATGGCTCAAGGATTCGCACAGCCTGCTGCGCAAATTCGATCGTAACCGCTACGTGCTCGTCACGACCGAGCAGGAGTATCAAAAGCTGCTTGAGGGTAAATTCTCCGTGCTCGACGCGGTGCGAAGCGTCGTCACTGAGGACGGCGTCGCCGCAACGCTCTCGATCGGCGTGGGCAAGGACGTGGATGACTACGAAACGCTCTATCAGAACGCCATGCTCTCGATCGAAATGGCGCTCTCGCGCGGCGGCGACCAGGTCGTCGTGCGCAACCGCCTTGACTTTGAATTCTACGGCGGCAAGGCCAAGTCCCCCGAAAAGCGCACAAAAGTCAAATCCCGCGTGATGGCCAACGCCCTCGGCGAGCTCATTTCCGACGCAGGCCAGATCTTCGTCATGGGCCACGCGCACGCGGACATGGATGTGGTCGGCGCAGCGGCGGGCATCTGCTGCATCGCACGCAAGCGCGGCAAAAAGGCGCAGATCGTCATCGACATGGAGGACAATGTCGCAAAGCCGCTGCTCAGTAAGCTTGCCGCTCTTCCGGAATACAAGGACGCGTTTATCTCCGGCAACGACGCGTTCATCTCCGCCCAGCCGGGCGCGCTGCTCGTCGTGGTGGACACCAACCGTCCCGACCTTGTCGAATCCGAGCAGCTGCTCGACGCGTGCAACCGCGTGGCGGTCATCGACCACCACAGAAGAGCCGCGAATTATATCGAATCCGCCGCGCTCAACTTCCACGAGCCCTACGCCTCGAGCGCGTCCGAGCTCGTGACGGAGCTGCTGCAATACCTCGCCGACCCGACCGATTTACTTCGCGCAGAGTCCGAGGCGCTGCTTGCGGGCATCGTGCTCGACACGAAGAACTTCACGATGCGCACCGGCGGGCGCACGTTTGAAGCCGCCGCGTTCCTGCGCCGCGCGGGCGCGGACACGTCGGACGTACAGCGACTCTTCCAGAGCGACCTTGCCGGCATGGTCGAGCGCTATGACATCATCCGTCACGCCGAGCTCGTTCACGGCGACATTGCCGTGGCCGCGGTTGAAAAGGAGATCGACCGCGTGACCGCCGCCAAGGCGGCCGACGAGCTTTTGACGCTCTCCGGCATCCACGCTTCGGTCGTGCTTTACAAGCACGGTACGGGTGTGAATCTGTCCGCGCGCTCGCTCGGCGAGATCAATGTGCAGTTCATCATGGAAAAGCTCGGCGGCGGCGGCAATTCGACCACCGCGGGCGGCCAGGTAAACGACGCCACCGTGGATGAGGTGCGCGAGCGTCTGCTCGCCGCCATCGACGAATATATGGAAGAGTGACGCTCTTCCCCACAACGTAAATCACCCCACAAGGAGGAAACAGATATGAAAGTCATTTTAACGCAGGATGTGAGAGGTCAGGGCAAAAAGGGCCAGCTCATCGACGCAGCCGAGGGCTATGCAAGAAACTTCCTGCTGCCCCGCAAGCTCGCCGTGCTCGCCACGGCTGACGCCATCAACACCATGAACCTGAAGGAAAAGGCCCGCCGCGCCGAGGAGGCCGCGAACCGTCAGGCCGCCGTCGAAATGGGCGGCAAGCTCAAGAACGTGACCGTCAAGCTCACGGCCAAGGGCGGCAAGGAGGGCAAGCTCTTCGGTGCCATCACGAGCAAGGAAATTTCCGAGGGCCTTGCGAGCCAGTACCAGCTCGACGTGCCCAAGCAGAAGATCGTGCTCGACGAGCCCATCAAGGCCTTCGGCACCTACGAGGTCAAGGCCAAGCTCGGCTATGAAGTGAGCGCCAAGTTCTCCGTCAGCGTGAGCGAGGAGTAAGGCGCAAGATTACGCAATAAGGAGGTCTTCTCGTGGAAGATATCTTCTACCGGCAGATGCCTCATTCGCTCGAGGCCGAGCAGTCGGTGCTCGGCTCGATGCTCATCGACGCAAACTGCGTCAAGGACGTGATGGAGCAGCTCCGTCCCGATGATTTTTACTTAAAGCAGAACCGCGAGATCTTCGAAACGATCTACTCCATGTTCGTCTACTCCAAGCCCATCGACGGCGTGACCGTCGCGGGCGAGATGGAGAAAAACGGCACCTATGAGGAAAGCACGACGCGCCCGTACCTCGCCCAACTGATGGATGTGACACCCACGAGCGCAAACGTGATGGAATACGTCGGCATCGTACGCGACAAGGCGCTGCTGCGCGCGCTCTACACCGTGGCGGGGGAAATTTCCACCATGGTGCAGGACGGCACAGGCGGCGCGTCCAGCGTGCTCGACGCGGCGGAGCAGAAAATTTACGCCGTGCGCCGCGGGCGCAGCGCGCAGAGCATGGCGAGCATCGGCGTCGTTTTGCAGGGCGTTCTGGACCATTTGAGCGAGCTGAGCGCCAACGGCGGCAAGACGCTGCCGGGTCTTCCCACGGGCTTTGGCGTACTGGACGACAAAATGAATGGCCTCAACAAATCGGACCTTGTGCTGCTGGCCGCGCGTCCCGGTATGGGTAAGACGAGTATGGCTCTGAACCTTGCGCTGAATGTCGCGCGCTCGAGCGGGCAGGCCGTGGCCGTGTTTTCGCTCGAAATGTCGCGCGAGCAGCTCGTGACGCGTATCTTATCGAATCAGGCGACGGTCGAGAACCAGCGTCTCGTGACCGGCAACCTGCGCGAGCAGGATTGGGTCAACATCGCAAACGCCGCGTCGGTCCTCTCGGGGCTTGACATTCTCATTGACGACAATCCGCTGCTCACCGTTGCGGACATGAACGCCAAGTGCCGCCGCATCGACAATTTAGGGCTCGTCGTCATCGACTACTTGCAGCTGATGGCGTCCTCCGGCACGAAGGGCTACAGCGGCGAGAGCCGCCAGCAGGTCGTCAGCGATATTTCCCGTATGCTCAAGATCATGGCAAAGGAGCTGCAAGTCCCCGTGCTGTGTCTCTCCCAGCTCTCGCGTGCAAACGAAAAGCGCGAGGATAAGCGCCCCATGCTCTCCGACCTTCGTGAATCGGGCGCCATCGAGCAGGACGCGGATATCGTCATGTTCCTGTACCGCGATGACTACTACAACGAGGACTCGGAAAAGCGCAACATCGCCGAGTGCATCATTGCCAAGAACCGCCACGGTGAAACGGGCAAGGTCGAGCTCGCCTGGTCGCCGCAGTATACGACGTTCTCGTCGCTCGACTACCGGCATGAAGAGGACTGAGCTGCCGCGCGCGGAAGCGCTCTGCGCGCGCTATCTCGACAAGAACCAGCCCGTGCTCGCCGCCGTGTCCGGTGGTTTGGACTCGATGTGTTTACTGCATTTTCTGCGCGGGGAGGGGTATGACGTCTCCTGCGCGCACTTCAACCACCAGCTCCGCGGCGCGGAAGCCGCGCGCGACGAAAACTTCGTCCGCGCGTGGTGCGAAAAAGAGGGCATTCCTTTCTATCCAGGCACCGGCGATGTGCGCGCCCACGCGCGCGCGACCGGCAAAACCGAGGAGGAGGCTGGGCGCGACCTGCGCTACGCCTTTCTCCGCGAAACGGCAAAGTCGCTCGGCGCGCAGATCGCGCTGGCGCACCACTTAGATGACAATGCGGAAACAGTGCTCTTGAACCTCGTCCGCGGGACAGATCTGCGCGGCCTGTGCGGCATGCGCCCAAAGCAGGGCGACATTGCCCGCCCGTTTTTGGAGCAGACGCGTGAAGAGCTTGTCGCCTATGCGCGCGCTCACAACATCCCGCATGTCGAAGACCATACGAACGCGGACCCGAACGCCGCCGCACGGAACTACCTGCGGCTTGAAATTCTGCCGCGGCTCAGGGAGCTCAATCCCCGCGCGCCTCAGCATATCGCCACAACGGCGCGCTCATTGACCGTACTCGACGATGCGCTCGAGCACGCGGCGGAAGCCGCACTTTCCCATGCAAAAGCGCAGGACGGCGGTATTTCGCTGTCGCTGGACTGCTTTCTTGCCGCCGATGAAGTCGTGCAGCCACGTATCCTGCTGCACTTGGCCGACGCGCTCGGCCTCGGGCGCAAGGACATCGGGCGCAAGCAGCTCGACGCGATCTGCGCCCTTGCACAGAGAGGCGGCAGCGCCGAGCGGCGCTATACGCTGCCGCAGAGCGCGACTGTCCGCATCGCGGACGGCGCGCTGACGATGGCGTTCTCCCCCGCCGCGCTGCCAAAGGCGGCGCTTGTGGAAAACGTTCCCCTCCCATGGGGCAATTTCGAGCTGACGCTGCTGCATAAGCCCGACGGCAAGGGCATTTCGCTCCGCGCGCCAGAAGACGGTGAGATCATCACCGTTGCCCCGTGCGACTTGAACGCGCGCCTGACGCTCGATGGCGCAAACGGCGCGCGCAGCGTGAAACGTCTGTGCATCGACCGAAAGCTCTCCCTCACCGAGCGCGACGCGCTCCCCGCCCTTTACGTGGGTGGCCAACTCGCCGCAGTGTGGCGGCTGGGGACGGACGTTACTTTCCTGCCGGAAGGCGGAGACGCAGCGTGCTTCGTGCGCATCATTCCCAGATAACGTCAATTTGTGCGACCTGCGGCGGAACGCCGCATCAGATACAACAAATACGAATAAAAAGAAAGTGGAGAAAAAAGCTATGGCTAAGAGCAATATGGATCAGGATATCCTGAAGGTACTGTATTCCGAGGAGCAGCTCAAAACGCGCGTGCAGGAGATGGGCGACGAGCTCTACGAGCGCCTCAAGGACAAAAATCCCCTGTTTCTCGGCGTGCTGAAGGGTTCTTTTATCTTCATGGCCGACATCGTGCGCGCCTGCCAGCTCAAGAGCGACATTGAATTCATCGCCGTCTCGTCCTATCAGAACGCGACGACCTCGTCCGGCGTCGTGCAGATCACGCGCGATCTCCAGCAGGACATCACAGGCCGCGATATCGTCGTCATCGAGGACATTCTCGACTCTGGCAACACGCTCTACTTCCTCAAGAATTACTTTATGACCAAGGGCGCTTCCAGCGTGACGGTCGTGACGCTGCTCGACAAGCCCGCCCGCCGCACCAAGCCCGTCGTTGCGGACCTCGCAGGCTTCGAAGTGCCCGACGAATTCGTCGTCGGCTACGGCCTCGACTACGCCCAGAAGTACCGCAATATGCCGTACATCGGCGTGCTCAAGCCCGAGGTTTACGCCAACTGATTCAAAAAACAGCAAACGCTGTTTTTTTGAGAAGGCTGCACTCCGCTGCAGCGCACTCGCTGTCGCTCGCACGTTTGCGGAGCGAGCGGTGTTATTTCCGACACACTTGTCGTTGGAAATAACGATCTCGCATTTTTTCACGCCTGTGGGCGTCTGGACAGCCGTTAGCAGCTCTGCTGCTCTACGGATGTCGCGTGCCCCTTGCGGGCAGAAACTCTGCGAGGCTTTTATCTTTGCAGTGCAAGGAGGATATCCCATTGACTCAACAGACCAAGCGTCCCAATCTTTTGCCGTATCTGCTGGTGCTGCTGGTGCTTGTCGGCGTCTACGGCTTTATGAACAAGCCGGTGGAGGCCGAACCGTCGTATGCCAAGGTACGCGAGCTGTTCGAATCCGAACAGGTCTCGGCCTTCACGGTGACGGACACCACGCTGCGCATGAAGCTGCGCGAGCCCATCGACGGCAAAACGGAGCTCAAAAAGGACCTTTTCAGCGTGACGCTCTTCTATGACGACTTAGGCGAGCTCATCGAGCAGCAGAAGGCCGACGGCATCATCGAGGACTACGACTTCACCGCCGACCACTCGATCAACTATGTCGCGATGTTCGCGCCTTATATTTTAGCGGTGCTCGGCATTTTCGCCATCTGGTACTTCCTCTCCGTCCGCTCCGCGGGCGGAGGCGGCGGCGACCGCATGGCGAAGTTCGGCACGGCGTCGTTCAAGACCGGCGGGGACAATAAGCGCCCCACAACATTCTCTGACGTCGCCGGTGCGGACGAGGAAAAAGAGGAATTGCAGGAGATCGTCGACTTTTTGAAAGCGCCGGGCAAGTTCATCGACCTCGGCGCGCGCATCCCCAAGGGCGTGCTGCTTGTCGGCCCTCCGGGCACGGGTAAAACGCTGCTGGCCCGCGCCGTCGCGGGCGAGGCGGGCGTGCAGTTTTTGTCGATCTCCGGCTCTGACTTTGTCGAGATGTATGTCGGCGTCGGCGCGAGCCGCGTGCGCGACCTCTTCGAACAGGCGAAGAAAGTTTCCCCCGCGATCATCTTCATCGACGAGATCGACGCCGTGGGCCGTCAGCGCGGCACCGGTCTGGGCGGCGGTCACGACGAGCGTGAGCAGACCCTGAATCAGCTGCTGGTGGAGATGGACGGCTTCTCCGGAAACTCCGGCGTGATCGTCATGGCCGCCACCAACCGGCAGGATATTCTGGATCCAGCGCTGCTCCGCCCCGGCCGCTTCGACCGGCAGATCTATGTGGGCTACCCGGACGTGAAAGGCCGGGAGGAGATCCTGGGCGTACACTCCCGCCGCAAACCGCTGGCCGAGGACGTGGATCTGCACACGCTGGCAAAATCCACCGGCGGCTTCACCGGCGCCGATCTGGAGAACCTGATGAATGAGGGCGCCCTCCGGGCCGCCCGGGACGAGCGCCATTTCATCAGCATGGACGACCTGCAGGAGTCCATTATCAAGGTCATCGCAGGCCCGGCCAAGAAGAGCCGGGTCGTCACCGAGTCCTCCCGGCGTCTGACCGCCTGGCATGAGGCGGGCCACGCCGTGGTCATGCACACCCTGCCCACCCACGACCCGGTACACCAGATCACCATTGTGCCCCGGGGACAGGCCGGCGGCATGACCATCAGCCTGCCCGAGGAGGATAAACCTTTCCGCTCCCGCACCGAACTCTATGAGGACTGCTGGGCGGCCGGTGCGCCGAGGCGCTGGTGCTGGGCGACATCTCCACCGGCGCATCCAACGACCTCCAGCGCGCCAACTCCATCGCCCGCAATATGGTCACCAAATACGGCATGAGCGAAAAGCTCGGGCCGCTGGTGCTGGACACCGGCAATGACGAGGTGTTCATCGGCCGCAGCATGGGCCACACCCACACCTACTCCGAGACCATCGCCTCCGGCGTGGATCAGGAGGTGCGCGCCATTCTCGACCGCGCCATGGCCGAGTGCACACGCCGCCTGGAGGAACACCGCAGAGAGCTCGGCATCGTGGCCAATTTCCTGCTGGAGCATGAGACCATGTCCGCCGAGGAATTCGAGACTGTGTTCACGCAGCCGGACGCAGCCAAGGAATCCCAATCCACTTCCGAAACCTGATCTTTAGCAGTCAGAAAAAACAGCCCCCGCCATCATGGCGGGGGCTGTTTGAGTATGGCGGAAAGGATGATGTAGGTCGCATATCTGAGCAGGATGCTCGGCTGTTCTGGCACTACGTTGTGCCGCAGCTGAAAGACAGTTACTTTGTAGGTGAGGATATAGATGGGGCGTCGCATGACATTAGGTGGATAAGCTCATCTCTA
>ERZ827498.3786-NODE-3786-length-12375-cov-3.096672_pt1 | contig 12375 bp, 5 predicted proteins | sample MGYA00519865_ERZ827498 | MGnify/ENA primary metagenome ERZ827498 (study PRJEB31778, sample SAMEA3449328) | human gut metagenome | biome: human gut; feature: human-associated habitat; material: faeces | place: United Kingdom | collected 2010/2012 ...
TCTTCTCCGCCGAAAAGCAGCACGCACCCGCCGGGACCTCCCGCCGAGAGTCGCAACGCGCTCTTCCCGGAGGCCTCCACACGCAGGTCGCCGTTGGCGTCGAGCAGATCGAACCGCCGCGCGTCGAGCCCCGAAGGCAGCTCCAGCATCCGGCTGCAGGCGACCCGGACATCGAGGAACAGCGCCCGGCGTCCGGCGACCGCCCCTTCGTAGCAGAACAGGCCCGCATCGTCCGCCAGAGGTTTGGCGAACCACGTGTAAACACCCCGCCAGGCGATTCTGTCGCCGTTCTCGAAGCGTTTCCGGGAGATCAGCTTATGATAGCTCTTCGCCGAGGAGTTGCCGATGAAGACAATGTCGCCGTCGCCGAGCATCCCGTGGTCCCCCAGCCCGCCGGGCAGCAGGAACGAGGACTGATAGGCCGAAGCGTTCCGCTCGACGAACCGCCGGAACTCGGGATAATCCCCCTTGAGGAACTGCGACACGCCGGACTGCACGGTCCAGTCGGTGTAGGCTCCGCCCGAGGTGAAGGTCTGCGTCTCGTTTGCGAACATGGACTGCATGCCGTAATAGGTCTCTATCGTCACGGGCGCCGTGTTGCAGAAGAGGTGCGACGCCGAAACCTCGATATTGCGCCCCTCGATGCGGTAATGTACCGTCTCGCGGCACAACGGGTCCCGGAGCTCTCCGTCCTCGAGCGGCCGCGAAGGGTCCAGAATCACATTCACGACATCGACCGTCACGGAATCGGCCAGCAGGGTGACGTCGCCCGTAACGGGCCGGTCGTTCGCCCGGACCGAGAACCGTTCGTTGTAGGCCGTGCGGACCTTCTGCCCCTCCTTGTAGCTGTGGTTCGCCCCGCACCAGCCGTACCCCGAAACGGCGAACGGGCCGATATTGTCGCTGAAAGCCAGGTTCAGTTCGATTTCGGGTTCGCGCGAAGGGTCCCGGATCGGCTCGGACGCCGTATTGCGGACGATCCCCACGCGGTAGAAAGTATACAGTTCGTTGAACATGCAGCGCTTGAACCAGTACACGATGTCGCGCTCGCCGTCCATCTTGGCGGCGATATAGAGGTTCTCGCCGCGTGTCTTGACACGCATGTTCCCCGACCCCGCATCCTCGGGAGGCGCCGGAGGCGGAGGGACCGACGCCCCTTCGTCATCGCCGCCGCAGGCCGCTGCGGACGACAGACACCCCAGCAGCAGGAAATAACAGACAAATGCTTTGATTTTCATCCTTCGTCGTTTTTCAGGAAAGCGATGCGCCCGTGTGTCGCGGGCGCATCGCCGTTTTGGAAACCGGAACCGTCAGCGGACGAGTTCGAGGAACAGGTCGGGGCGGTCGGTGGTCAGGAAGTCGATCTGCTGTTCGATCGCCCAGATCATATCGACCGGATGGTTCACCGTCCAGACGTTCGAAACCATCTTGTGCTCCTTCATGTACGCGAGCCACGACGGGTTGCGCAGGTAAACGCCGTGGTTGTAGTCGCCTCCGGCGGCTCCCATCGCCTCCAGCTCCTCGGGCGAGATGTCGCCCCCGAGGTAGAGCACGTCGTTCTTCGGCGCCAGCCGGATCAGCTCCTCCATGGCGTGACGCGAGAAGGTGATGTAGGTCACGCGCTTGGCGAGCCTGTTGTCGTTCACCATCTTCACCGCGGCCTCGGCGGCGGCCGTCTCGGCCTCGGGCGTGGCGTGCGGCTTGAGCTCCAGCACGAGGTGCACGCGGGTCTTCTTCGCCGCCTCGAGGTACTCGGCCAGCGTCGGCATCGTCTCGCCATTGGCCAGACGGAGCGTCGTCAGCGTGGTCGAAGGGGTCGTCTGCACGTTGTGCCCGTCGTGCACGCCGTCGTGGTTGAGCACCAGCACTCCGTCCGCAGCGCGCCATACGTCGAACTCGACGCCCCAGACGCCCAGCTCGTCGGCCTTGAGCAGCGACGCCACGGAGTTCTGGTCCGAACCCTCGGTCCGCCAGTAGCCGCGGTGGGCCACCACCTGCGTCCTGCACTTGAACGGAAGCCCGTGCTTCATGTAGCGACGCATCCGGATCAGACGGGCCAGACGGTCCATCACGGCCTTGTCCTTCGGATTCTTCGACTCGTCGAGCGTCAGCACGCCGCGGTTGCCGCAATAGTAGGCGATGGCCGACGAGTTGAACACGTCGTTCTTCTCGAAACGGTCGATGTAGGCCACCATGCGGTCGTACGACGTATTGGGACGGTCGGCCGAAGCCTTCTCGTCGAACTCGAACTCCATGGCCATGCCGTGCTTGCGGGCGAAGGCGCAGGCGTCGTCGAGACGGCTGTCGGGAATCGAATGGTTGAAGAAGTGGTTGGGCTGCTGGTAGGCGACGTCGAAGCCCAGCGCCTTCCAGTCCTCGGCGCCCTTCGACTGCCAGTAGGGAATCCAGTAGAAGAGCTTGCCCAGCGAGTGAATATACTCGCTGATGGGGACGGTCAGCTGGCCGCAGTAGTTGTTCGTCTCGGCCACCCAGTAGAAGCCCGAGAGCTCCAGATTCCTGTACTTGGCCGCCTTGAACCGCTTCACCAGCTCGTCAATATACCACTTCGTCACGGCCAACTGGTCCTCCTCCTTCGAGAAGTCCATCGCCCGGCCGTTCAGCTCGCCCCAGTCCTTCTGGTCGCGGATGGCCTCGGGAAGTCCCAGCACGATCTGGTGCTTGAAGCCGGGTTTGCCCAGCTCGGCGATCTCCTCCGTGATGCACTGATCGAGCGCCGAGAGCGACTTGCCCTCCTCGAAGATGCGGTCGAGGAGCCATGCCCACTCGCCCTTGCGGGCGTTCAGCTTCTCATAGCCGACGGTGTAGTGGCGGCCCGAACCGTTTTTGAATTCGAGGAACAGGAATCCGTCGAAGAGCCAGTCCTTCGTGCCGTCGGCGAACCGGTGCACGACATAGGGACGGAACTCGTCCGCCGTCCAGTCCAGGCGGTGCGAGCCGCCCTGATAGATAAGCGCCATGTCCTGCACGTCGTCCGCCTTCTGATAGGGCTGTGCCGTGGCGCCGCCGCCGACCGCGACGCAGGCGGCCAGCAGCGAGGAAAATCCGAGAGTCTTCAAGGTTTTCATCTTTGAACGAATAGATTAACAATTATTTGCGTAACGGGTTGTCCAGAACGAAACGGCAGAATTCGTGGTAGAGCTTGCGGTCTTCGGCGGCAGCCGACACCGACAGCTCGTAGAGCGTGTTCTGCCCGTGGTAGTAGGCCAGCGGCTTGCGGCCGTAGATGCCGTGCTCTTTGGCGCCGTCCATGTATTCGCGCAGCCGGCGGCGGTAAACCTCGCTGCCGGCGGTCTTCTCCAGCAGCGCGTCGTCGAACTCGAACTCCATGGCCAGGGCGTTGGCCTTGATATCCGAGAAGAAGCGCGAAAGGGGTTTCTCGCCCTTGTCGTCCCAGAAGTAGTTGGGCTGCATGTAGGCGTAGTCGATGCCGAATCGCTTCCAGTTCCGGTAGCCGGCCGCCCGGTTGTAGGGAATCCAGCAGAGCGACTCGTTGAGCGCATGAAGGTACTCCGCCACCTCGGGAATCACCTCCTCCCAGCGTTTGAGCTCCGGATTCCAGCCGTCGCCCGGCGTGGCGAGGTCCTCGGAGACGATGTAGAATCCGGCCAGCTCGACATACCGGTAGTCGGCCTCGTCGAACAGCCGCCGCACGGAGTCGATATACCACTTGCAGGCCGCGATGCGGTCCTCGTTCCGGCTGAAATCGAGCTTCCGCCCGTCCAGCTCGCCCCAATAGACGGTCGTCGCCGTCGTGTCGGCGTACATCCGGTGGATCACAGGGTCGGGCAGCATCACGACGACGCGCCGCCTGGTCGGAGCCCTGCCGATACGCCGCTCGGCTTCGGCCACGCTTTTGTCGAGCGCGTCGATGCAGTTGCCCTCGGCGAAGAAGTAGTCGATCAGCTCCTGCCACTGCTCCTTCCCGGCAGCCGGAGCGTTCCGGTTGCCCGTCTCGAAGGCGTAGGTCCGGCCGTCGGGGCGGGAGGCATCCACGAACTCCAGAAAGATAAACCCGTCGAAGAGCCACTGCTCGCGGCCTTCCTCGTCGGTATAGGTGACATAGGGAGCCAGCCGCTTCCCGTCCCAGAGGAACGGCGTGCGGTGGTGGCTGCCGCCGTAGCACAACACGGCATCGGTGGTTACAGGCCGTTCGCGGCGGCCCTTCTCCCAGGCGCAGCGTTTTTCCCCGGCCGGAGCGGCGGAGCGCTTCACGGTTGCGCATCCCACCGTTGCGGCCGCAACGACTGCAAGGGCCATCGTTTTGAAGAATCCATACATCGGTCTGTCGAAATTTTCGGTTTCACAATTAATCCCGCCGTGAAACTCGGAAACATTTCACGACGGGATCAATCAACTAACAATCAAGCGCTTGATTCTTTTTACAAGCCCTCGCCATACACATCGCCCAGTTTTCCGCGGCCGAACTGATAATCCCCCTTCGTCATATCGTATTCGGCCTTCATGATCTGGAATTTCAGATAACGGCCCGCACTCAACGTCTGAACGGGGAAATCGTAATCCGTCGGTTTACCGGTCCACTTAAAGTCGCGTTTACCTTTGGCTACGAGCGTCCACTTGGTATTCGCACCGTCGTACTCTTCCGCAATATACAACTCATAGTCTCTGTAATTGCCCTGATGAGTCGAATAATCGGAGATGATGAAATTCGTGAAAATGTGTGCAGCACCCATATCCACGACAAATGTCATCGGAAACTCAATCTGAGTCTTGAACATCGAAATCCACTCGTGGTCCGCTTCCGAAGATCCGTCGAAGAGTTTGTCGGCCGTATATTTTTGTGTCCAAGCAGCACCGTCGTTCGGGTCCTTCGCATAGCAGTTGTTCTCGCCTTCGAGCAGGGTCCACGGACCTTTCACCGTACCCTGGGCTACCGTCACGTACGAAACGGACTCGTCTCCGATTCTCGCAGCATCCGAAATGGAGGTCATACGAACCGGAATAAGGTATTTTTCATCCAGAACCGAAATATCCTCCAACAGCTTCGAAGAAGAGAGACGCAACGAGAAGTTCGTCGAGGACTCGCCCGCCGAAATCGTCGAGGCGGCGGCATCCAATGCAAGCAGACCTGCGGGCGCAGCCTTGTAATCCGTGCCGTTTTTCTCATTATAGGCAGCGATCAGGCTGTTGTCGATTTCGTATCCGATCTCCACATTCTCACTCGTAACCGGAACGTCGAGGGCGATTTCGCCGTTATAAACCAAGTCTCCCTTCGACGTAGCGGTCGCAATCTGCGCCATGGACGCAAACGCGAATTTCGGGTAGATCAGCATTCGGTCACGGTCCTCCGACGTAGGCAGAGCATCGCCTGCAACGGTCAGCAGTACGGGAATCACATAGTTTTTCGTCTGATCCAGCGCTGAAATGGCATCCATATTCCACGTCAGATCGACAAACTTGCGGATTTCCTTTTTCGAAAACCGTAGTTCGTTCGTGGAAAAATCATAACATTCCGCAGGAAGAGCCACGAAATCCGTTCCGTTGAGCTTATTGTAGGAGTCGATCACGGAATCCGGCGTCTCGATGTAAATCGTAGCTCCCGACAGACCCTTACCGTTTTTGACGACCGGAAAACGATAGGCTTCGTCATACACGGGCAAGGTCTTGAACTCCTGCCAGTCTCCGTCGGAATCGACGAACGAAACGCTGTCGTCCACCATGAAGTTGTTGCGTTCGTCCGTGCAGGCGCCCATAGCGGCCGGTACGACCAAGGCGGCGAGCAACAATTTCCAAATATTGATTTTCATAATCGTTCAGGCGTTTTTATTAATGTCCTAAATTCTGGGTCATATTGACCATCTCGGCCAGCGTACCCGAGTAGATCGGGCAGAGGTAGTCCTTGTCGCGGAAGACGTTGTCCTCGATGGCGATTTCGCCCGTCACGCGCTGGTAGGACTCCTCGTAGGTCGTGGCCGAGCAGTGCAGCGAGTACCACGGACCGGGATACTCCTCCTTGGCCTCCATCCAGCGGCAGGCGTCGTAGTGACGGTGCGCCTCGAAGGCGAACTCCACGCCGCGCTCCTTGTGAATGCACCAGCGGAGCAGCTCCTTGTCGTTCTCGATACCGGGATAAGCCTCCTCGATATTGTTCAGACCGGCGCGGTTGCGCACCTTGTTCAGGTACTCGATCGCCGACGCGGCGTCGCGCTCGGGCTTCTCGTTGCAGGCCTCGGCGTAGTTCAGGTAGATCTCCGCCATGCGGAATGCCGGATAAACCCACTTGAGAGAGGTCACCGGAGTATATTCCGTACTCGTGTCGAACCACAGACCGGCCGGATAGGCGCGGCGGAAGGCATAGCCCACGCGGATACAGTTCGACGAAGCGCTCCACGGCGAAGTGGCCGACGTGCTGTTGAAGCAGGTGAAGAGCTTGTTCTTGCCCTGGTGCGGCCAGTAGAAACCGTTGGGAACCATCGTGGCGTAGAAACGCGGGTCGCGGTCGATGCAGGTGTTGTGGGCCTTGATCGCAGGACGCCACTCGGGATAGAGCGGATCGACATACTGCTTGTAGCCCTCGGTGAATCCGTCCGTCTTGTAACCCGACAGCGGATCGACGATCGGCTTCGACATGTCGTTCCGGCCCTCGTAACCCTTCACCGGATAACGGCCCGTGCTCCACATCGGGTAGGAATCGGCCAGCTTGAGCGAGGGAGCCGTACCGCCGAAACCGGCGTAGAAGCCGAAGTTGGGCGGAAGCGCGGGAATCATCGTACCGCCGACACCGCCCATATAGTCGTAGCCGGTCGTAGCATTCGAATACTTGTTGGAAGTGCGCCACCACCATCCCCAGATGGTCTCGCTGCTCCAGGTCCCGTCGTTCTGCCATACGAGTTCATAGGACTTCATGGCGTTCAGGAACTTCGCGTCTTCGTCGGTGATGGTCGTACCGTTGGCCACGATGGACTTGTCCTCGATAAGCGAATACTTGTTCATCTGAATCACGTCCCATGCGGCATCGGCGGCCTTCTGCCACTTCTCGGGATCCTCCTGCTGCGGGAAGAGGTAATCGCCGTTCGTCAGCGCCAGAGCCTCGGGCCATCCGCCGTTGAAGAGCGGGCTGGCGGCATAGACCCACAGTTTGGCGCGCAGCGCCAGCGCGGCGCCCTTCGTAGCGCGGCCCGTCCACGTCGAGGGGTCGATGGTGGGAATCTCCGTAAGATCCGTCGGAAGGATCTGGGCGACGTCCCACAGCTCCGACTCGATGAACTCGATATTCTGATCGACGGTGTGGCGGTCGATCGTCTTCGGGTCGATCTGCTCGTCGGGCGTCTGGTCAAACCAGAGGAAGACCGGGCCGTACTGACGGAAGAGGCAGAAGTAGTAGTAGGCGCGCAGGAAGCGGGCCTCGGCCTTCATCATCTCGATCTCTTTCGGGTCGTCCTGCTTGTCCTTGTCGATATTGTTCAAGAAGATCGTACACTGGTTGATCGCGATATAGAACCGATCCCAGAAACCGAAATTAGCTAATCCATTCGGAGTCGAACTCGAATAATTACCCGTCCTGTAAAGGTTGTAATACACCCACTGGTAGTTCGAGTACGTCGCCTCGTCCGAGCGGGCCACTGCCCAAGCACCAGCACTGCCAACAATTTCCTCCTCAAGCGGAATGTAGGAGTAGATATGACGCAGGTAGCTATGTACCGTATTGGACTGGCTGAAGACGTCGTCGAGGTTCGCCTGGTCGTCCAGCTCCACTTCGAAATACGAATCGCAGGAAGTCAGCGAAAAGGCGCACATCAACACCGACGCTGCCAATATTTTCAGGTATTTCATGGTCTTGTCTGATTTTTAGAAGTTAAGGTTTACACCGAGCGTCACGGTCCGCACCGTCGGATACTGGTTGCCGTAGTCGGCCTCCAGCTCGGGATCCCACAGGTCGAAATCGCTGAACGTAAGCAGGTTCACGCCCTGGAGATAGAAGCGGACGGTCGAAAGGCCGGCCTTCTTGGTCCATGCTTTGGGAAGCGTATAGCCGATCTCGGCGTTCTTCAGACGCAGGAAGCTCATGTCACGCTGCCAGTAGGTCGATTTCTGGAGGTTGTTCTCCATGCGGGTCGTGGACATGCGCGGATACTTCGCGTTCGGGTCGGGGTTGGCAAGCGACCAGCGGTTTTTGGCCACGTCGGCGAAGATCTGTCCCTGGCGAATGTAGTTCGAGGCGCCTCCGTAGAGGTTGTAGCCGCCGATGATGCGGGTCACGTGACCCACGCCCGAGAAGAACACCGAAACGTCGAGGCCCTTCCAGCCGAGGCTCACGCCGAAGCCGTAGTTGATCTCAGGAACCGTCGTATAGCCGATGGCCACCTGGTCGAACGTATTGACCACGCCGTCGCCGTTGATGTCGCGGTACTTGATGTCACCCACGCGGACGGTTCCGAAATCCTGCTTGGGCGAATTGGCGATGTCCTCCTCCGACTCGAACAGCCCCTCGGCGATCAGGCCGAACTGCTGGTTGTTGGCGAAGCCGGCCTTGTTCTGATACTTCCAGATCTGGTCCGGTTTGTCGTCGTAGAGCTTCTTCGTCCGGTTGTAGGTGAAGTTACCGCGGGCCGAAATCCAGAAGTCCTTGTTGATATTCTTGTCGAACTCGAGCGACATGTCGAAGCCCTGGTTGCGCATCCGTCCGAGGTTCACGTACTGCTGCACGCGCGTACCGACCACCGAAGGCTGCGACTCGCGCTGGATGAAGATGCCCTCGCGCTTCTCGTAGAAGTAGTCGGCCTGGATGCGGAGCATGTCGTAGAGTCCCAGCTCGATGCCGACGTCGGCCTTCGTAGCCTCCTCCCACGTCACATCCGGGTTGCCGTAGTCCTTCGTCGTGATACCGTTCAACGGAGGCGTATGCGACGCCGGGGCGTTGGTTCCGAAGTTGAAGCCGTAAGCACCGGTCTCCAGCGTCGTGTTGTAGGCGAAACGACGGCCGCCGCCGATCTGGTCGTTACCGATCGTACCGTACGAAGCGCGGATTTTCAGAATGTTGATCTTGTCGCGCAGCGGCTCCCAGAACGACTCGTTGCTGATCATGTAACCGATGGCATACGAGGGGAAGAAACCGAAGCGCTTGCCCGGGGCGAAGTTCTCCGAACCGTTGTAACCGAAGTTGAACTCGGCGAAGTACTTGTCGCGGAAGGCGTAGGTCACGCGGCCGGCGATACCGATATTCCGGTAGGGCCACGCCTCCAGATAGGAGGTCGGACGCAGCATGCTCTTGCTGCGCATGTTGAACAGGAACAGGGCGCCCACGCGGTGATCGTCGGCGAATACGCGGTCGTAGGTGGCCGACGCCTCGAAGTTGATCGTCGTCCAGCCCTTGGGATAGACGTAATCGAGGCTCATGTAACCCGTTCCGGTCACGATCTGGTCGAACATCAGATTACCCTGATCGTCGCGGCCCGTCGCATGGTACTGGTTGGGGTTGTACTTGCGGGTGATGCTGTTGTTGCTGTCGATATCCCACGAGAACTTGGCGTTCACCTTCAGGCCCTCGGTGATGATGTCCGAGAAGTCCTGCGTCAGCGAGATGAGCGACTGGGCCATCGTCCGGTTGTCCTTCGTGTAGCCCTGGTAGTTGAGCATGTTATAAACGTTCACCGCGCCGCCGCCCTCGGGAGGAACCGCCAGCGTGCCGTCCGAATAGATCGTCGGGTTCGAAATCGGCGTCGTGCGCATCGCATAGGCGTAGAAATCGTTGTTCACGTCGGAATTCACGCCGCCGGGTTTGTTCTTGCTGGTGTACTGCGTCGAAAGCGAAAGGCCCAACTCGGTCGATTTGGTGATGTTGATGTCGATGTTCGAACGGAAGCTGAAGCGGTTGAAGTTCATCTGGGCGTTGTAATTGTTGTTGTCGGCCATGTTGAACATACCGCCCTCCGTATAGTAGGAACCGCCCACGTAGTAGCGGACGTTCTTGTTGCCGCCCGACGCGCTGACATTCACGCGGCCGGTCATCGCCAGGTTCTTGTAGATGGCGTCCATCCAGTCCACGTTCGGATAGAGGTCGGGATCGGCGCCGCTCAGGTACATTTGCTTCTGATAGTCGTCGATCGGCTTGATCGAACCCTCCTCGTAGGTGGAGATTTCGTTGTAGTAGTCGATCCACTGCTCGGCATTGGCCATCTCGGGGACCTTCACCGGCTGCGTGAGGCCGAACTCGGCCTTGACGCTGACCTTGGCGGCCCCTTCCGAACCGCGCTTGGTGGTGATGAGCACGATACCGTTCGCACCGCGCACACCGTAGAGCGCCGTGGCCGTAGCGTCCTTCAGAATCGAAAGCGACGCGATGTCGTCCACGTCCACGAGGTCCATTTCGCGCTCGATACCGTCCACGAGAATCAGCGGCTTGTTGTTCTCGCCGAAGGTGTTCACGCCGCGGATCCAGAAATCGGCGCTCTTGCCCGGCTCGCCCGAACGCTGCATCACGACGACACCGGCCAGCTTACCGGCCAGGTTCGACGAGAGCTGTCCCGACTGCACCCGCAGTTCGTCGGTGTCGATCGTGTTGATGGCGCCGATGATACTCTCCTTGCGCTGCTTGCCGTAGGCCACGACCGTCACGGTCTCCAGCTCGGAAACCTGCGGCTTGAGCTGGACGGTGATATTGGTCTGGGCGCCCACCGTGATCTCCTGCGTCTCGTAACCCAGATAGGAGATCTGGAGCACGTCGGCCGCGGCGACCTCGAATTCGAACGAGCCGTCCACGTCGGTCGTAACGCCCCGCGTACTGCCCTTGACAACGATGGAAGCACCCGGAATTCCGGCTCCCGTCTCATCCAACACCTTGCCTGTCAAGGCAAATCTCCCCCCCCCTTGCGGAGCGGGCGTCGGTGCGTCCATGCCGCTTTCCAGCGCGGAAAGGTCGGGATTCGCGCTCAATTCCGTGACGGACATCAGCCCCAACAACAGCACGAATGACCGGAACATCGTCTTACAAAGATACTTTTGTATAATCCTTGTCATATTTCCTCATTTATTACTTAATAAAAGTTTGTGCAGCCCGTGCGGCACGTCGTTCCGTACCGGCGGTTCCGTACAAGTTCGATTTTATCCCATAAGGATTTGCGGAATTTAGAATTTCAGAGAAGTGTCACATTTAGGTCCGATCCGTTTCATTCAATCATAGGCGCAGTTTTTTAGGTGGTTGATAATTATAGGTTTATACGATAGTAATATCCGCACGGAGGACCGAACGGCCGAAAGGGTCCATCCGGGAAAATACAGGTGTCATTCCAGGGTTCTTTCATTCGGTTTCGGTTAAAAGTATTTACTATTTCAAAAGCAAATATAGCAATAAAATTATTATACAAAACATTTTTGATAATTATTTTTTGTTAAGATTCCCGCGAGGGGGGGGGTTCGGTGCTCCGGGAAACTAAGCGATTGAGAATAAACGAAATAAAACCGGATCATTCCGAAAATGTTTTTCGGACGAATCGGGCCTTTTCTTTCGAAACAAAAGACCCGTTCTCTGCAAAACACGCTCCGACAGGGCTTTGAATCCCCGATTCCGCCGGAAAAACCGTTTCCGCCCCGTTTTTGCACTTCCGAAGCCGAAGCCGCCGGTCATTGAAAAGTTTTTACTGGTTTCGGTTTGTACGGGTAAATAATTTTACTTAAATTTGTCCGACCGGTAAAAAAAGCGGCCGCAGGATCGCACGGACGAAGGACCGCCGTGCCCCGAACGTCCGGAAATACCGGAAACACCCGAAACAACTACACCCGTTATGATCCAGAAAATCCGTATGCTGTCGGCCGGGCTGCTCCTGCTCGCCGCGCAGACCTTCGCACAGGGCACGACCCGTGCGACCCGCTCCGGCGACAATTACACGCTTTCGAACGGCGCCGTGGAGGCCGTGTTCAGCGGACAGGGCCGGTTCGACATCGAGAAACTGACCCTCAACGGCAAATCGGTGCTCGGCGCGGGCGCCAACCTCGCCCCGTGGATACTATATTATAAAGGGCCGCAAGGCGAGAATCCCTGCCTGATGCCCGAACACGCCGCCTACGACGGAGCGGCAATCCGCGACGACGACGAAGGCAAGACGCTGGTGTTCACCTGGCAGCTCACGCTGGACTACTCCGCCGAACGCTACCCCGTGCGCATGTACGTCTCGCTGCCCGACGACAGCGAACTGCTGCGCTGGAACATCGAGGCCGACCTGCCCGAAGGGTGGATGGTGACCGACCTCGAATTTCCCCGCATAACGATCGACCGCCCCGCCGGCGGCAAGGTGCTGACCACGGAGGGCTGGGGCGTAGAGAAACCGCTCGACATCGCCACCTTCGAGGCGCGCTACCCGTCGCACGCCTCGTCCATGCAGTTCATCGTCGTACACAACC
>ERZ827498.3788-NODE-3788-length-12371-cov-2.106122_pt1 | contig 12371 bp, 9 predicted proteins | sample MGYA00519865_ERZ827498 | MGnify/ENA primary metagenome ERZ827498 (study PRJEB31778, sample SAMEA3449328) | human gut metagenome | biome: human gut; feature: human-associated habitat; material: faeces | place: United Kingdom | collected 2010/2012 ...
TTTGGGCGTTGAGATCCTGCCCATAAAGCAATTGATAAACAGAGATTGACAGAATTGTAAAATTTGCTATACTATAAATAATCGCTTAATAATTAATTGGTTGATTATCCAAGGAGGGGGAATAGCATGCCTAAGATGACAGAGCTTTCCAGGCGTATCCGCAAAATCTATCTTTTGCGCCGCAGCCTATTTGGGAAACTGGCAGCAGATCTCGATATAGATATGCAGCAAGGCCCTATTTTGGAATATATCAAGAAAAACCCGGGCTGTACCCAGGTAGAGCTGGCCAAAGCGCTGGCGGTTTCAGCGGCTTCTATTGCATTTTCTACCAAAAGGATGCAGAAATCCGGGCTTTTAAATAAAGAGGTAGACGAAAGAAACCTGCGCCAAAACCGCCTTTCAATTACTGAAAAAGGGCTGGAGACAAGCCAAAAATGCAAGGGAATTGCGCAAAATTTGAATCAACGGATGTTTGATGGGTTTTCTGAAGAGGAACTCGATGCACTGGAGGCCTATCTTGATCGGATTATTCATAATCTTTCCAGCGACAAAGCCGAAGAGGATTTTTCCCTCTTCTCTATTGTGGCGCTGGAAAATCAGCTGAGTTTAAACGGAAAGGAAGGCGAAGAGGGGAAAAATGATTAAACTCATGAAGGAATGCTTGACCGGGAGATATCGAAAGTTTGCGGTCCTTGGGCCAATATGCGTGATTTTAGAGGTGTTTTTTGATATTTTTATCCCGCTTGTCATGGCAAAGATCATCGATGTCGGAATTAACGATATTGAAAATGGCGGCCTCGGCTATATCATAAACATGGGTCTATTTATGATACTGTTGGCAGGGCTTTCCATGCTTTGCGGTGCGCTCTCTTCCAAATGTAGCGGTATTGCAAGCGCTGGGTTTGCAAGAGGGTTACGGGATAAAATGTTTGATAAAATCCAACAGTACTCCTTTTCCAATATCGATAAATTCAGCACTGCCTCTTTGGTGACTCGAATTACAACAGATATTAATAACATCCGCATCGCCTTTATGATGAGCCTACGGCTGCTGTTCCGCGCTCCTATTATGCTTATCAGCACAACGCTGATGGCGGTGAGCATCAACCAGGAACTAGCGTGGGTATTTCTTATTGCAGTTCCCATCCTGGGTGCAGCACTTTACCTTATCGCAAGCACTGCGTATCCTAAGTTTCTTGCAATGCTCAAAAAGTACGATAAGCTCAACCTGGATATTCAGGAAAATCTTACAGGGATTCGGGTGGTCAAGTCCTTTGTGCGCGGCAACTACGAAAAAAAGAAATTTCAGGGGACGGCAGAGGAAGTACGTGCGGCACAGATGGGCGCACAGCGCATTTTGGCTTTTAACGATCCCATGTTCGAGCTGGTCATGTATGCCTGCATGATAGCGATTTCCTGGTTTGGCGGAAACCTTATTATTGCGGGAAGCATGACAACCGGTGAATTTATGAGCTATATCAGCTATATCCGCCAAATCTTAATGGCGCTTATGCTGCTGACAAATGTTTTGGTGCAGATTGTCATTTCTCAGGCATCTGTTTCGCGTATCCGCGAAGTTTTAGACGAGGAAATCGATATCAAAGATTCCACCAAATTCCCGGATTTAAAAGTAGCGGATGGCAGCATTGAATTTGATGATGTGTGCTTTAGCTATAGCAACAACAAGGATAATTTGACGCTGAGCCATATCAGCCTTTCCATTCAACCGGGGGAAATGGTAGGGATTATCGGGGGAACGGGCTCTGCAAAGACTACGCTTGTGCAGTTGATTCCCAGGCTTTATGATGTAATGAGTGGCCATGTGCGCGTTGGAGGGAGAGATGTGCGCGATTACTCTTTAAAAAATCTGCGCAGCAGCGTCGCCATGGTTTTGCAAAAGAATGTTTTGTTCTCAGGCACGATACGCGATAACCTTCGGTGGGGAAATCCGAATGCGACAGATGAACAAATTATAGAGGCCTGCAAGGTCGCTTCGGCACATGATTTTATCATGTCTTTCCCGGATGGATATGATACAGACCTTGGCCAGGGAGGTGTAAATGTTTCCGGTGGCCAAAAACAACGGCTGTGCATTGCAAGAGCGCTGCTTTGCAATCCGAAGGTGATTATTATGGACGATAGCACAAGCGCAGTGGATACCGCTACAGACAGCCAGATTCGAAGCGCACTACGCCAAAAACTTTCTGGAACGACAACGATTATGATTGCCCAGCGCATTACATCTGTGAGCGAGGCAGATAAGATTATCGTTATGGAAGAAGGAGAGATTGTGGATATTGGCACGCATGACGAGCTGTTGGAGCGCAATGCAATCTATCAGGATCTGTATCATTCCCAGCAGAAGGGGGTGGCATAATTATGGCGACTGTAAGAAATATCAAGCCAAAAGATGCAAAGCGTACAGCAAAGCGGCTTCTAAGCTATCTATTCCAATATAAATTAAAGATCGCTTTTGTGGTTCTTGCAGTTATGGTGAGCGCAGGGGCTTCCATTGCCAGCGGTTACTTTTTCAAGCCGATCATCAACGATTATATTGTGCCTTTCATTGGCCAGCAGAACCCAGATTTATCTGATTTTATTACGATGCTCGTGATGATGGGGGTTATCTACCTGCTTGGCGCCTGTGCGACGCTTGTCTGCCGCAGAGTAATGTCGGATATTTCCACATCCACTCTGTATGCGATCCGCGTAGATTTATTCAACCATTTGCAGGAGCTTCCTATCCGCTACTATGATACGCATACGCACGGCGAGACCATGAGCCTTTTTACCAACGATACTGATGTGCTTAGAGAAATGCTCGCCATGAGCTTGACGCAGATTCTGAATACGATTTTTAATGTGACGGGCATCTTCATCGTCATGCTCATACTAAGCTGGGAGCTTACGGCGCTAGTGCTAATCGTTTTGGTGCTCATGCTTGTTTCGGCTCGCTTTATTTCCAAGCGGGGTTCGAAATACTTTGCAAGGGTGCAAAAGGAAGTCGCTGCGATTAACGGATATGTTGAAGAGATGATCGAAGGGCAGAAAGTCGTAAAAGTGTTCTGCCATGAAAATGCCGTTGTTCATGATTTTCAGGAAATTACCCACCGGCTTTTTGAGGCAGAGCGGCGCTCTTCCATGTTTGCAAATATCATGATGCCTGTTATGGGAAATATTTCCTATGTACATTATGCCCTTACTGCAATTTTAGGCGGCGCTCTGGTTCTGTTGGGCAGGATGGATGTTGGAACCATTGCTTCTTTCCTGTTATACACACGCACTTTCTCCGCGCCGATTTCCCAAGTTTCTCAGCAGTTCAACGCTATCTTGATGGCGCTTGCCGGTGCAGAGCGCATTTTTAACCTCATTGATACGCCGGCTGAAGTGGATGACGGGGTTGTAACACTCGTAAATGTGGAAAAAGATATTCATGGCGAGATCCACGAGACGGATAAACGCACGGGCTTCTGGGCATGGAAATATCCGCACCATAGTGATGGGAGAATTACCTATACTGAACTGAAGGGAGATGTTCGCTTCGAGGATGTCGTGTTTGGCTATACAGAGAAAAAGACGGTGCTCAATGGTATTACTCTGAGCGGTCTTCCGGGGCAGAAGATTGCGTTTGTCGGTTCTACGGGAGCAGGAAAAACGACGATTACAAACCTCATTAATCGGTTTTACGATGTGCCGGATGGGAAAATTCTCTATGATGGCATCAACATCAATCGGATTAAAAAGGCAGATTTGCGAAGATCTCTTGGAATCGTTTTGCAAGATACCAACCTGTTTACCGGAACGGTAGCGGATAATATCCGCTACGGAAAACTGGATGCGACGGATGAGGAAGTCATTGCTGCGGCAAAGCTTGCTAATGCAGACTCTTTCATCCGACACCTCCCGCAGGGATACCAGACAATGCTTACGGCAAACGGCGCAAACCTTTCCCAAGGCCAGCGGCAGCTTCTATCCATTGCAAGGGCGGCAGTGGCAAACCCACCTGTGTTGATTCTGGATGAGGCAACCAGCTCTATCGATACCCGCACAGAAAGTTTGATCGAAAAGGGGATGGATCGCCTGATGGAAGGGCGCACAACTTTTGTAATAGCGCATAGGCTTTCCACCATTCGAAATGCAGATATGATCATCGTTTTGGAGAATGGGCGAATTATCGAGCGCGGCAATCACGACGAGCTTTTGGCACAAAAGGGAAAGTATTATCAGCTCTATACCGGGGCGTTTGAGCTCGAATAAAGCGGGCACATCCCCGCTGTATCGGGCAAAAGGCGGCCAGAGAGGCCGCCTTTTTTGTGTTTTGAGAGAAAATGCGGCAGGCAGATGCAGCAATGCCAAACCCTAGCTCTGTCAATGCAAAAAAGTTTGCATAAATATTCGAGCAAAAAAGACCGACAGAGAGAGAAAAGGTGGGAAGGAGGTGGCCTGATGCCGCCTTTTCGGCCCCAAAAAAATCTTGACAAACCACCTTCCGCTCTTTACAATATAGCTATTGTTAGGATGAAAAATGATGACCGGGAAGAGTAAGCGCGATGCGGCCTTAAAGAGAGCTTTTGGGTGGTGCGAAAAAGCGGGAGCGCGCGGCGAAGTTCACCCCGCGAGTTTTTCCGGGTTCGCCCGTTACTGCGGAGGACGGCTTTTGCCGCCCAATAAGAGCGCTGCCGCAAGGCTGCGCCAAAATCAAGGTGGTACCGCGCACATGCGCCCTCGAGGTTTCTCGGGGCTTTTTTATTGCGGCGCATTCGGGTGTGCCGGGAAAAAGAGGAAAGCAGGGCGGCATTGCACCGCCTTCAGATTTAGGAGGATGCAAACATGAGCAAGATGAAAAAGGCGCTGGCGGTTCTGCTCAGCGCGCTGATGGTCTGTGTTTTCGCGGCCGGTTGCGGGCAGCAGGAAGAGGCCGAGGGCGTCGAACAGACTTCCGGAACAGGAGGTTATCGCATTGGCATTATCCAGTACAACGAGCATGTAGCGCTGGATTCTGCGCGGGAGGGTTTTTTGGAAGCTCTGGCGGATAACGGCTATGTAGAGGGGGAAAACCTGGAAGTGGATTTCCAGAACGCCCAGGGAGATCAATCCAATCTGTCCACCATCAGCAAGAGCTTTGTGAGCCAGGATATGGACCTTGTCCTTGGCATTGCGACTCCGGCGGTGCAGTCCATTGCCGGTGAAACGGAAGAGATTCCCATTGTGGGCACGGCAGTGACGGATTATGTCGTTGCAAAGCTTGCCGAAAGCGATGAGGAGCCCGGCTATAATGTGACGGGTACGAGCGATATGAACCCTATCGAAGAGCAGATTGAACTGCTTACGCAGCTCTGCCCGGATGCCAAGACGGTGGGCGTGCTGTATACCAACAGCGAGGATAACTCTGTGCTCCAGGCGGGGCTGGCAAAGGAGTATATCGAGGCGGCGGGCCTTGAGTATGTGGAAGTGACGGTCACGGGTACAAACGATGTGCAGCAGGCGACGCAGTCCATCGTGCGGCAGTGCGACGCTATCTATGTCCCGACGGATAACACATTTGCCTCTGCGATGCCCACGGTATATGGCGTCGTTTCCGAATCCGGAACGCCGGTTATCTGCGGAGAATCGGGCATGGTGGATTCGGGCGGCATGGCAACGCTGGGCATCAATTATCACGATCTTGGATATCAGACTGGGCTTATGGCAATTAAAATTCTAGAGGGTGAGGCAGAGCCTGCCACAATGCCCATCGAAAAGGCGACGAATTTTGACTATGTCATCAGCAAGGAATTTGTAGATGCCATTGGGCTCGAAGTTCCGGAAGAACTGCAGGAGTATGTAAAATAAAAGGCCATCTGAAAATGTGGCCGGCCGCGTTCTTTTGCGCGGCATATATATACCGATGATAGACCGGCCGGGGACTCTTTGGAGGTTCCGGCCGTATCTTCGGAAAAGAAAAAAAGAAGTTGCAGAGGATAAGCAATGCTACAAGATTTTATTGGCGCGATATCGCTTGGCCTGATTTGGGCGGTGATGGCCATCGCCATTTACATTACCTATAAAATCCTGGATATCGCGGATATGACGGTGGAGGGAAGCATCACCATGGGCGCGGCTATTTCGGCCGTATGCATTTCCAACGGAATGAACCCGTATCTCACGCTTTTATTGGCGTTTGGCGGCGGGCTTTTGGCCGGGCTTGTAACGGGCTTTTTCCATACCATACTGAAAATTCCCGCGCTGCTTTCGGGGATTTTGACGATGTTGGCCCTGTATTCGGTGAACCTGCGCATCATGGGCAAAGCCAATATTTCGCTGCTGAAGATGGATACCGTCTTTACGCCCTTTGAGAACCTGGGGCTCTCCAAGAATCTGGCGGTCATTGCCGTTATGGTGGTGATTGTGGGAGTGATTATTTGCGCGCTCTACTGGTTTTTTGGCACAGAGCTTGGCTGCGCTATCCGCGCGACAGGCAACAACCATAGAATGGCGCGGGCACAGGGCATCAACACCCGGTTTATGACTATCGTGGCGCTCATGCTCTCCAACGGGCTGGTAGGGCTTGCGGGGGCGCTCATTGCCCAGAACCAGAACTTTGCGGATATGAGCATGGGCATTGGAAGCATCGTCATCGCATTGGCTTCCCTTATCATCGGGGAGGTGCTTTTTGGGAAGCGCAATTTCTTTTTGCGGCTGCTTTCTTTGGTATTTGGCGCCGTCGTTTACCGCATCATCATCGCGTTTGTGCTGTGGCTCGGCATGCCCAGCAACGATTTGCGGCTGTTTACTGCGCTGACGGTGGCGCTTGCTTTGGCGCTGCCCGTTTTTCGCAGTTATTTTCAGACGCTTAGGCGCTCGCTTCGAAAGGGGGAATAGGCATGCTGAAAGTAACGGGGCTGGAAAAAACCTTTGATATTGGCACGATCAATGAAAAGAAGGCGCTTTGCGGCATCGATCTCACGCTGCAAGAGGGCGATTTTGTCACGGTGATCGGCGGAAACGGCGCGGGAAAATCCACGCTGCTTAACGCCATTGCCGGCGTGTTTCCCGTGGATCGGGGACATATTTACTTAAATGGGCAGGAGGTTACAAAACTGCCCGAGCATAAGCGCGCCAAGCTGCTGGGCCGGGTTTTTCAGGATCCGATGATGGGAACGGCGGCAGATATGGGGCTTGAGGAAAACTTGGCGCTGGCCTATCGCCGCGGGCAGCACAGAACGCTGAAATGGGGCATTTCCAAAATGGAACGCGCCTTTTTCCGAGAGCAGCTTTTACAGCTTGAGCTGGGCCTGGAATACAGAATGAACGCAAAGGCGGGCCTGCTTTCGGGCGGTCAGCGGCAGGCGCTGACGCTGCTGATGGCCACTCTGAAAAAGCCCAGCCTTCTGCTGCTGGATGAACACACCGCGGCGCTGGATCCCAAAACGGCGGCAAAGGTGCTGGAGATTTCGGATAGGATTATCGAAGAGCATAAGCTGACGGCCATGATGGTTACGCACAATATGCGCGATGCCATCCGCCACGGCAACCGCCTCATCATGATGGATAGCGGGCGCATCATTTTGGATATTCAGGGCGAAGAGAAAAAGCGCCTTACCGTAGAGGAGCTTCTGGAGCGGTTTCACCAGGTTTCCGGGGCGAACATCTCCAATGACAGAATGCTGCTCTCAAAATAAAGGGCGAAAAGGGCTGGCGCATGCCAGCCTTTTTTGTGCCTTACAATAGCAGTACCCTCGGATCGTGTAAAAAGCCTGCATTGCGGGCAAAGAGGGAGGTGGTAAAGGCGGATTTTCCTGTGGAGGGATGGAAGGCTGCTGGCTGCGCTTGATCTGCGGTGAACGGGGTAGTATAATAAAAAAATCCGGGGAAGAAAAAATGCAGATTAGGAGCGGAGAGCCTGATGGGCAAGATTTTAGTATTCGGCAGCTATGTGGTGGATTTGGCCAGCCGGGCGCCGCATTTGCCCGCTCCGGGAGAAACTGTGCGGGGCAGTGTGTTTCGCATGGGGCCGGGCGGAAAGGGCTTTAACCAGGCGATTGCCGCGGGAATGGCCGGCGGAGATGTGGATGTCGTCGTAAAAATTGGCCGGGACAGCTTTGCAGAGCTGGCCGTTCGCCAGCTGGAGAAGAGCGGAATGAGCGCAGAACACCTCATCTATTCGGATCAGGAGCCCACGGGCACGGCCCTCATCCTGATCGATGAAAATACGGCGCAAAATTCCATTATCATTGTGCCTGGCGCCTGTGGAACGGTGACGCCGCAGGAGGTTTTGGCGCTGGAGCCGCTGGTTTGCAGGGCGCAGTATGTGCTGACGCAGCTGGAAACCAATCTGGATGCGACGCAGGCAGTCATTGACATGGCGCACAAGTGCGGTGCGAAAAATATTTTAAATCCCGCGCCGGCCATGCCGGTTTCGGATGAGCTTTTGGCTCAGGCGGATATTGTTACGCCAAACGAACTGGAGGCCGAGGCCATTACTGGAATTGAGATCGATGGGCCGGAAGCCGCGGGGCAGGCGGCTCAATACTTTTTTGAAAGAGGCGTCGGAAGCGTGGTGATCACGCTGGGCAGCAGGGGCGCTTATGCCGCGACACCCGCCGGGGCGCGCATGATCGATCCTTTCCAAGTGGAGGCGGTGGATACCACAGGTGCCGGCGATGCGTTCAACGGGGGGCTCGTGGTTGCGCTTTCCGAAGGAAAAGAACTGTTCGAGGCCTGCCGGTTTGCAAGTGCCGTAGCGGCACTTTGCGTCACAAAAATGGGAACGGCCCCGGCCATGCCGGCACGGGCGGATGTGGAGGCATTTTTAAAAACCCACTGACGCCCTTTTTTGGCGGATAGTTCTTGGCCGGCAAAAAGCGGATGAGTTTTGTGCGAAGGCAAGACGAAATGAAGGGCAAAAAGAGGGCAATTGCCGGATGACAGGACCGCAAAGCGAACGGAAATCCGCAGAATGCGGGAAAAATGAAGAGTAGCGCGCCGCAGAGGCGCAGTTTCCCAAAAAGGAGAGATGACATATGCAGCTAAATCGATATATCGACCATACAATGCTAAAGGCCAATGCCACTCGGGCGGATATAGAGAAGCTCTGCTTGGAGGCAAAGCAGCATGAATTTGCTTCGGTATGCGTCAATACCTGTTTTGTGCCGCTGGCGGCAGAGCTGCTGGAAGGCAGTGAAGTGAAGGTCTGCTGTGTTGTAGGCTTTCCGCTGGGCGCGATGAGCACGCCGGCCAAGGCGTTTGAAGCGCAGTGGGCCGTAGAGCACGGTGCTCAGGAAGTGGATATGGTGCTGAATGTGGGGGCAATGATCTCGGGAGAAGAAGAAATCGTGCTGCGCGATATTGAAGCGGTGGTGCAGGCAGCGCATCCTAAGGCAATTGTGAAGGTGATATTGGAAAACTGTCTGCTCAACGATGAACAGAAAATCCGGGCATGTAAGCTGTGCGTGCAGGCGGGGGCAGAATTTGTAAAAACCTCCACAGGGTTTTCCAACGGCGGTGCCACAGTGGAGGATGTGGCGCTGATGAAGCGGGCTGTGGACGGCAGGGCAAAGGTGAAGGCCGCAGGCGGCATTCGAACCAGGCAACAGGCATTGGCGATGATAGAGGCTGGGGCAGATAGAATTGGCGCGAGCGCAGGTATCGCCATTTGCACAGAAGAATAATCGCCAGAGTAAAAACGCCGGTCTTGCAGCGCGGCAGGGCAAGCGGCGATTTGAAAATGCAAAAAAGAACCGTGCGGCAGGAGTTTTACCAACCGCGCGGTTCTTTTTTGCCCCAGGGGGAATCTCAGGGGCGCCATATGCCGCAATTTACCGGGTATGTGCGCGCAGCATGACCGTCCCCTCCCAGCGGCCCAGAAAATCTACGCGGGAAAAGCCGGCGCTAAGTAGCGCTTGGGTTTCATGCTCCGGGGTGAGCGGCGTATCATAGTGGTAAAGAGTGCCCTCTAAAATGCCCTGTTGGCAGCGCAGCTTGGCAAAGTTTGCAAAACAGGCGGCCTCTTCCTGCTCGCTTTGGGCCATATAATCGGTCAGAAGAAAGAACCCGCCTTCTTTTAGAGCGCGGCGGATCTTTTCATATAGGGGAATTTTCTGCTCTACAGTAAAGTGGTGCAGCGATTCCACAGATACAGCAGCATCGTAACAGGCCTCGCCCAAGGGAAGATCAAAATAGGAGCCGCACAGAAGCGTGAGGTCTTTATCCGGATGCTTGGCGCGCAGTACATCCAACATTTTACTTGAAAGATCGATTCCCGTGATGGCGGCTTGGGGATTTTTCTTATAATACTCATCCAGTTCCAGCCCCGTGCCGCAGCCCAGGTCCAACACGGTGCTGCCGGGTGCAGAGGGGAGAAGCGAGGCGGTTTTGGGATAGAAGATATTTGCTGCGGCAATGCAGCGCAGCTGGTGTTCTTCGTATCCTTCCAGCCGGCGCTCAAAAAATTCGTCCATTTTTTCCAGATTCATGGTTGCCCTCTTTCTCTAGTTGTTCTTTCTTTTTACATTATTATAGCAAAAACGCCGGGGAAAGGGCTACCTTAAAAAAGAGTGGATTTTGAAATTATGCGGCGCTTCGGTGCATGGGGGCGCCCCGCGCTCTCAAACGGCGCCGGGCGTTTATCGAAAGGAGATATGAGATGAAAGGAAGTGGGTTTATGGAAAATATCTTCTATGCCGCCAAGGCACTTGCAATGTAAGGAAAAAAATGTTATCCTAATAAAAATATAAAATAAAGTCTCATGAGGGAGTAGTTTTCACGCATTCGCGTGTTTCAAGTCAACATCATGGCGGCAGCCTGGCTTGGATTGATAAACAAGACTCATGTGCAGTTTGGCTGCATATGAGCTTTTTTATTAGGAAAAAATGGAGGTTGGGCACTCGTGTAAAATCTGGAAAAAACGGGAAGCATCAATAGAGAAAAGAGCGCGGAGGCATTTTGCCTGCCGCGATTAGAATTTTAGAAAGGAAGTCGAAAATGAAATTTTACATGGAGGACGCGCAGCGCGTTTTAGAGCAAGTTGGCAGCGCGCCGCACGGCCTTTGCAGTGAGGAAGCTGCGGCGCGCCTGGAGAAAAACGGGAAGAATAAGCTGGCCGAGGGCAAGAAAATCTCCATTTTCCGCAGGTTCCTGAACCAGTTGGCGGACCCGATGCTCATCATCCTGATGGTGGCGGCAGTGATTTCGGGTATCACTTCTGCCTATTCGGGAGAAGGATTTACGGATGTCATTATCATTGGCGTGGTAGTGCTCATCAATGCGATTTTGGGTGTTTACCAGGAGAGCAAGGCAGAACAGGCCATTGCCGCCCTTCAGGAAATGGCGGCAGCCACCAGCAAAGTGCTGCGGAATGGCCAGATGCAGACTATCAAAAGCGAAGATCTGGTGGTAGGGGATGTGGTTATCCTGGAAGCGGGCGATGCCGTCCCGGCGGATGGGCGCATTATCGAGTGTGCCAGCCTGAAAATCGAGGAGGCGGCGCTAACAGGGGAGAGCGTGCCTGTCACCAAAGCGCTTGCGACTCTGGGCCTGGCAGATGGACAAAAGGATATCACCCTTGGCGACCGCACCAATATGGTCTATATGGGAAGCACGGTGGTTTATGGCCGTGGGCGCGCCGTCATTACGGCGACAGGCATGGATACGGAGATGGGCAAAATTGCCACGGCGCTTTCCCAGGCCGAAGATGAGCAGACTCCTCTGCAAAAAAAGCTGGGCCAGCTTTCCAAAACCCTTTCCTGGCTGGTGCTGGCCATCTGTGCATTTATCTTTGTTGTAAGCGTATGGCGGGCAGGCTCTTTTGATCCTGGAACGCTGCTCTCCACATTCATGGTGGCAGTGAGCCTGGCCGTTGCGGCCATTCCTGAGGGCCTGGCTACGGTGGTGACGATTGTGCTTTCCATCGGTGTAACCCGCATGAGCAAGCGCAATGCCGTAATCCGCAAGCTGACGGCAGTGGAGACGCTGGGCTGCACGCAGATTATCTGCAGCGACAAAACGGGCACGCTGACAAAGGGGCAGCCTACGGTGCGCGAGGTGGTGACGTTCGGCGGCGCGCAGCGCAAGCAGATGCTGCGCGTAGCGGCCTGCCTGGAAGAGCATTTTCCGCACTCTATTGCCAGCGCCGTGGTGCGTTGTGCCGCCCAGGAGGGGCTGGAGAAGGAGGAGATGCCCTCCCGCGTAAAGTATGTCATTGTGCACGGCATCGCCTCAGAGATAGACGGCAGGCACGCCTGCATCGGCAGCTACCATTTCATTTTTGAAGACGAGGGCTGTGTGGTGCCGCCGGGCGAAGAAGAAAAATTTACGGCGCTGCCAACTGACTGCAGCCTGCTGTATCTGGCACTGGGCGGCCGGCTTGCGGCCGTGCTGTGCATCAAGGCCCC
>ERZ827498.3806-NODE-3806-length-12339-cov-9.793471_pt1 | contig 12339 bp, 10 predicted proteins | sample MGYA00519865_ERZ827498 | MGnify/ENA primary metagenome ERZ827498 (study PRJEB31778, sample SAMEA3449328) | human gut metagenome | biome: human gut; feature: human-associated habitat; material: faeces | place: United Kingdom | collected 2010/2012 ...
CTTGGAACCGGACTTGCCGGTGTGGAGATCAAAGATCACATCAAGAACAGTTTCTTCTGGATCTGGGGTGTAAGTATTATCTGTCTGATCTCAGGTATAATTCTTGGAGTTATCAAATTCTAGTTAGATAAATAAAAAGATCCTGTATTTCATGTGATTTGTACATGGAGTACGGGATTTTTTTGGATATGCATATAAAATGGTCTGATGATTGAAATGCAACGAAAGTGCTCGAAAATGTTATGCAGGGTATAAGATTTCAGGAAAATGTGATAGAGTTATTTTACTTCGATTTAGTTCTAAAATCGAAAAAGTATCTAATTAACCATAATCAGAAGGTATCTCATTTTCGGTGCTCAATTTTCGAGTAAACTCCCGACAATGAACAAAGCAAAAGAAAATATAGAAGTATGGGAGTTTGCCTTTACAAAGGATGACAGTATGTTAAAATATTTATAGTAGAAAAGTCAGAATGAAACTGGGATCATCCAGTGGATGCGATTTATGAGCGGAAAGAACAGAAAGGATTTTGCAAAGATGGCAGAGCAAAATGAATATATTAAAGAAGCTTATGAATGTCTGGAGAAGATGAGTGCAGATGAAAGAAAAAGAAGAGAATACGAAGAAAGACAAAAAATTTTGTGGGATCATAATTCGTTTATGAAAAGTGCAAAAATAATTGGGATACGAGAAGGTCGTGAAGAAGGGCGTAAAGAAGGACGTAAAGAAGGGCGTAAAGAAGGGTATAGGGAAGCATTAGTTTCAATTGTTATAAAAAAATTGCAAAAAGGGATGTCAGCAGAGGAAATTGCAGATTTTCTGGAAGAGGATGTCTTGACGATACAGAGAATCTATGATATTGCCAATACCTATGCACCGGAATATGATATAGAAAAAATAGTACAAAAGTTGGAAAACACATCGGGAATGAAACAAAAGTAAGAAAAGAGTAAGTCAAATCAGATAGATGAGTGATTTGACTTACTCTTTTTTCGCATGTAATTAGTTGTTGTTCACTTATAAAGCAAAACACCATATGAGGATGCCCTAAGGCATATGCCTTAGTATGAGGAATGTTTTACTTCAAAATTTTCCGCAAAATACAAGTAATAATTCCCACCACGCAGAATGGAAAATATGCCGGGTAAAGAGAACCAAATACCAGGATACCGCCTCTGATACCGGTCAGCAACTGAACATCAGCAGGAATTGCAGCTGCGGCTAGACTGAAGAGGTAGGACAGAACATATACCAGGACAAAATAAGTAAGTCCGCGTCCGGTTCCGTGCCGGATGCCACTTAATGTGAAAAAGAACGTAGACAGCATCCAGATCAGCATAACCGCTCCGACAGCCAGATAAGCAATCAGAGTAAGATCTGGATTGGATGTCAGTGTATTGATATCTCCATAATCAGACAGCTGATTCCAGAATGAAAAAAAGGTAATCGCCAGGATGATGGCGGACATCAGAACCGGTGCCGGGCGAAGGATGAAAGTGGTCAGTTTCTCAGCGGCAGTACTTCCGGTGCGGGCAATATTCCGGATTGGAGCAGCCAGTTCTTCGGAAGAGGAATCGGGACGTCTGCGGGAATTTCTCCGTTCTGTCCGTCTGGCTGGTCTTTGGCGGTCATAATAAGAATCCTCTTCTTCATAATCATCGTCATAATCAGGAGCAAGCCTGTCTGTTTCATCGTAGTAGTCGTCAGTTTCATAATCGTTAAGGTAGTCTGTGTCGTCATACCGGTCGTCATAATCATCCTGCCCCACAGGGATCGACGGGAGATCGCCTGTATAAGTTACTTCAAAGTTGTCATCAAAATAGTCGTCTATATTTTTTTTATTATTCATAAAACAAATACACCCTCCTTGTGCATAAGTGTATGGTAACTGTTTTGACAGTCTGTGTCAAATAAATAATGAGATGATTGTGAAATCTGAAAAATTGAAAATGGGTTAATGTAGCAAAGATGGAAAGAGAAAGAGTGGTAGGGGACATCATTCTATGGTAGAATAAATCTGTATGAAAAAATAAATGAGGACAGAAAAATATGGCGATCAATATAGCAACAAAAGCAATCCTGAAAATCCTGTCTTTTGGAGGGATTGATGTAGAAGTATCAAGGCAGCTTGCGGATCTGAAAAGACTGGATCCGATGAAAATTTTTTATAAAAAAATGGATCTGCAGGTATATAACGGCGATTATGAAGTTCCGATCCGGGTATTTTTCCCGGATGAAGCATCGTGTCTGGAAAAAGATCAGATCAAGGGACGAAAGATCATGCTTTTCCTTCACGGAGGAGGATGGGCGACTGAGCATGTGGAAAATTATGAGAGAGTATGTTCCCGGATGGCACAGGCGACGGGGCAGACTGTAGCAGCAGTAGAATACCGCCTGGCGCCGGAGCACAAGTTCCCGACCGGGCTTATGGACTGCTATGCCGTGGCAAGAGCATTGTATACGCATCCGGATACAAAGCCGGAGGATATTACTCTGATTGGAGACAGTGCAGGTGGCAATCTGGCAGCTGCACTGTCCATTATGGCACGGGATCGTGGCGAATTTATGCCAAAGAGACAGATTCTGATCTATCCGGCAGTCAATAATGATTATTCAGAGAAGAGTCTGTTCTCTTCTGTAAGGGAGAACGGGCAGGATTATCTTCTGACGGCAGGCAAATTAAAAGATTATATCAATCTTTATGCAGGTTCGGAAGAGGACAAGTTAAACCCATATTTTGCACCGATTCTGGAGAAAGATCTGTCAGGACAGCCGGATACACTGATCCTGACGTCAGAATTTGATCCGCTCCGGGATGAGGGAGAAGCGTATGGAAGACGTCTTGCAGAGGCAGGTAACCGGGTGGAAGTACACCGGATCAAGGATGCACTTCACGGATATTTTGCACTGGGAATCCGGAGTCTGCATGTACAGGAAAGTTTTGAATATATCAATCATTTTCTGGAGGGGGAATAGAAAATGTCGCAGACAAATGTAAAGCACTGGAGAAGGCTGGACAATGCAGCGAAGCTTTTTCCGGCGGCGAGCAGTAAAAGGGATACCCGTGTATTCCGGTTCTACTGTGAATTGAAAGAGGATATACAGCAGGAGATCCTGCAGAAGGCGGTAGACAGGACACTGGAAAAATATCCGATCTTTCTGTCCGTGTTGCGAAAGGGACTGTTCTGGCATTATCTGGAACAGAGTAATAAAAGACCGGTTGTAAGAGAAGAGTATAAGGAGCCGTGCAGCAGCCTTTATATCCGTGATAAGAGAGATCTGCTTTTTGAAGTGACTTATTACAAAAAGAGAATTAATTTTGAGGTCTTTCATGTGCTGACGGACGGAACCGGTGCCAGTGAATTTGTACGGGAGCTGGTGAAAAATTATCTGTATCTGGCACATCATGAGGATGGACTGGAGGATGTGGTTCTGTCAGAGTATTCGGAGAGCCTTTTCGATCAGGAAGCAGATGGATTTGAAAGATATTATTCCCACCAGGCAGACCGCAAAAAGGAGAAAAAACCGGCAGCGCATCAGCTTCGCGGAAACCGGCGTGAGCTTGGAAGCCTGCAGACGACAGAGGCAGAAATTCCGGTCGAAGAACTGAGGCATCAGGCAAAGACTTATGGTGTATCGATGACGGTATTTCTGACTGCGGTATATCTGTGTGCGATTCACCGGACAATGACAAGACGGCAGGAAAGCAAGCCGGTTGTACTGATGGTTCCGGTAAATCTGCGTAATTTCTTTCCGACCAATACAATGCTCAATTTCTTCAACTGGATCGAACCGGGATATCATTTTCAGGGTGGAAAAGAAGAGTTCACAGATGTTGTGCAAAAAGTAAATGCATGCTTTAAAGAAGAACTGACAGCGGAAAAGATGGAGAAGCGGATGAACGAATACTTCGCCTTGCAGGTGCATCCAATCCTGAAATTTGCGCCGCTGGAACTGAAAAATGTCTGTATCAATATCGGGGCGAGGACGGCAGAAAGTGATGTGACCGCTATTTTTTCCAACATGGGAATCATCCGGATGCCGGAGAGCTATGAGCCGTATATCGCGCATTTTGGCGTTTTCACAAGTACGCCGAAGGTAGAACTTTGTATGTGTTCTTTTCGGGATAAGATTTATCTGGGATTTACGTCCAGATATGACTGTGATGCGATCAAGGACAACTTTTTCCAGATTCTGAAAGAGCAGGAAGTAAAGCCTGAGATCCTTGAAGTGGAGTATCCGGAAAGTGTGATGACAGAAGCGAAAGGAATGCAGATTTTCAAAATATTTACATTTCTTTGCATGATCGCGATTGTGGCGGCACTGGGAGTGGATTATAGCATTGATACGAATTTCCATCTGTCACTGTTTGTGTGCGGCGGTGCGTTCAGTATGTGGTTGGCGCTCGCAGTCGGTTTCTTCAAGCGGTACAATCTGCTGAAGAATGCCATGTGGCAGCTGATCATTGTGACAGTCGGCTGTATTATCTGGGACTGGCTGACCGGCTGGCATGGCTGGTCGATTGACTTTGTGCTTCCGGGAGTCAGTGGCTTGATTATGATTTCGATGCTGATCATATCGAGGGTGTATTACCGTCAGGCGAAGGACTATCTGGTGTACTTTGTGATGGCGGCGCTTTACGGAATGATCTTACCATTTATCTTTTTGCTGACTGGTAAGGTACGAATTGTATTTCCGTCTGTGATTTCAATTGGGATGGGCGTGCTGATGCTGATCGGACTGGTGCTTTTCAAGGGAAAAGAAATGCGTCAGGAAATGGAAAAGAATTTACATGTATAAATCGGTGGTGCCGCAAAATTATCTGGATTGATGATTTTGCGGCACCATATTTTTTGCATTTAAATATCTGACGAGTGCGGTGATCTGGATCAGAAGTTCTTCCTGATGCTTTGCATCGAGTTCTTTAAATAAAGAAAGAACTTGGAATTCAAAACGAAGCAAAGAAACAGAAGGATCCGGTTCACCAATTTCCAAAGCTTCATCTGCAGAGATGCCATACAGATTGGCAAGGGTTGCGAAAGTGGAGAGATCCGGCTCGGCAACGTTATTCTCATAACCGGACAGAGATTTTCTGTGGATACCGGTCAATTCCATCACTTGTTTCTGGGTATATTCTTTATTCTCACGGGCGTTTTTCAGAATTTTACCAATATCTTTCATGAAAATGTTCCCCCTTCAAACATAGTATAAGTTCATTATAAATGGTCAGAGCAGGAAAAAGCAATGACAATTTATTTTGATTTTTTATCGAGATAGTCTGCGAGAGATTGAAACTGAATCAAAAGCTCTTCCTGGTGGCTGGTGTCAAATTTTTGGAAAAGAGTAAGCATTTTTCATTCGCAGCGCGAAAGGGAAAAATGCGAGGGGGGGGGTAGAAGTCTTAATTCCTAATACTTCATCCGCAGAAAGTTGATATAAGCGGAGTAATCTGGCAAATGTGTCAAGATCTGGTTCAGCTACACTGTTCTCATAGCCGGACAGAGTCTTGCGGTTGATACCGGTCAGTTCTATTACTTTCTTCTGAGTATAAAAATTATCTTCACGTGCTGTCCGGAGAATTTCTCCTATATGTTCCATGGGCGATCGTCCTTTCGAAGATTTCATATATAATATAAGTGAAGTGGTATGTACTATTGCTATTATATAAGAAATAGACGTTAAAAAGAGTAGAATTCTTAGAAAAAGTACTAATAAATCAAAAAGTCTTAAAATTAAAGATACACATGTGCTATCATATTCAAACTTTAATCTCTAAACTTTAATTTTTCCGCCTATGATCTCTAACGAAATAGGAATTGTGAGACTTGCGGCGCCATATTTTTTGTATGCAAAAATCTGACAAGTGCGGTGATTTGAATCAGGAGTTCTTCCTGATGTTTGGGGTCAAGTTCTTTAAATAAAGAAAGAACCTGGAATTCACATTGAGGCAGAGAGTCGGAAGAAGCTTTTCCACCAATATCTAATACTTCATCGGCAGAAATACCATAGAGATTGGCAAGAGTCGCAAAGGTTGATAGATTTGGCTCGGCAACGTTGTTCTCTTAACCAGAAAGCGATTTCCTGTGAATGCCGGTTAATTCCATTACTTGTTTTGTGTATATTTTTTATTCTCACGGGCATATTTCAGAATCTTGCCAATGTCTTTCATGAAAACGGTTTCCTTTCAAATTTACTACTTTCTTATTATAAAGCACAAAGATAAGAAGACGCAATTTTGAAAACTATGGTTTTTTATCGAATTATTTATAAAGAATTTGCCTATTAAAATACTGAAAAATAGGGGAAATAACATTAAAAACCCACTATTATAGTGAAAATGTTAATAAAACATTTAATTGTTTTGAAAAAGAAAAGAAAAAAATAAAATGTTTTGAAAAAAGTATGTTAAAAAGACCAGGAAGTCCTAGAAAAAGAGATAATACTGTTGACTTCTTAAAAATTAAGACTTATAATAACCAAGATAGGATACGTATGCAAAAAAGCATATAATTTTTTAAGATGAGAAAGAGAGGAAATTAGAGATGAAAAAGAGAAGAGTACTTCATCAGGCATGTGCGTTCTCTGTCGCAGTAATGCTCGTTGGAGTAAATGCTGTACCGGTTGTTGCGGCTGATAACAATAGTTCTGCTACAACTGTTGCTACAGATGAAAAAGCATTTAACATTACAGTAACTTTCAATTACTGGGATTATGCAGTGGGTGCAGACGGACAACACTTTTTAACTAAAGAGATGACGAGCGGTGATACTATCACGCCACCAACACTTACTGTTGAAGAGGGATATGAGCTCAAGGGATGGACAATTAATGATAAGTTTTTTGATGCTACTGCCCAAATGAGTTATGAGGATATTGTAAGAGCTGCTGGTACTTCAGAGTTTGTAGCTATTCAAGCAGTTATTAAACCAGTAGAGATAAAGAAAACTGCTCATGTTGCTTTCAATGTTGATCCTGAAAAAGGAAAATTTACAGACCCGGCTGGAGCTAAAGTAGTAACTTATGATTTAGATGAAACTGACGGAGACGCGCATCCTATTCCGAAAGTGGAAGCAAAAGAAGGATATGAATTTACTGGATGGCATGTTAGTGGAGCTAATGAAGCAGATTGGTTACCAGAGTCAGAAACATTTTATGTTTCAGGATTAGCATTCTATGAAAAAGACAAGAATGATGGATATGTGACATTCGAGGCGACATTCAAAGAAAAAGAAGCTGCAGTAGAGAAAAAAGATGCTGAATTACGTGTACATTACGTTGATGTAAATTCAGACAATTATATTAAAGATAATATCCAGACCATTAAAAAGAATGGTAAAGTTGGAGAAAGCGCTGAGTTTACTGCAAAAGATCTTACAATTCCAAAAGGATACGAACTTGCAGATGATAAGTGGAGTACTTCTGTAGAATATGGTAAGGATGCAGATGTTAATGTTAATGTAAAAGCTAAAGAAGAACCAGCTGAAGAAAAAACAGTAGAAGTATATTTCAATATTATTGATTCAGAAAAAGGATCATTCCCGGATTATGCACCATCAACAGTTGTTTCTTTCAAAGGTATTGCTGCAGACACAGACCAGCAGTTTGAAATTCCGGCAGTAAAAGCAAATGATGGATACAAGTTTACTGGATGGAAAGTTGAAGGCGCTGAAACACAGAATTGGGATGCAGATGCTAAAACATTTGGTGTGACAGGACTTGCACATTTCCCAGAAGGATCTAATGTTGGTTATGTAACAATTACACCTGAATTTGAAAAAGTTGAAGAAACACCGGCTGTAGCAGTAGCAAATGCAACAGTTGTAATCGATTCAAACGAAGGATCATTCGAAGGATACGAAGGAACAACAGAACTTCATAACGAAAACCTTCAGGATAGCAAATACAACCTTGGATTCCTTCCGACAGTAGTAGCAAATGAAGGATATACATTCAAAGGCTGGAAAGTAACAAACAAAGCCGGCGAAGAAATCTACAACCTTGATGCAAATGCAACATCAATTTCATTCCCATACGGAGTAGCTGATGACTACACAGTAACAGCTGTTCTTGAAAAGAATGAAGAAGAAGTAGCAGTAGCAAATGCAACAGTTGTAATCGATTCAGTAGCAGGATCATTCGAAGGATACGAAGGAGCAACAGAACTTCATAACGAAAACCTTCAGGAAGCAGAATACAACCTTGGATTCCTTCCGACAGTAGTAGCAAATGAAGGATATACATTCAAAGGCTGGAAAGTAACAAACAAAGCCGGCGAAGAAATCTACAACCTTGATGCAAATGCAACATCAATTTCATTCCCATACGGAGTAGCTGATGACTACACAGTAACAGCTGTTCTTGAAAAGAATGAAACTCCAGTTGATCCGGATCAGCCATCAGTTGATCCTTCAAAACCAAGTACTCCAGAAGAAAAACCGGGTACTTCAATTGAAGAGAACAAGAAAGATGACAAAACATCTACAACAGTAGCAAAAGATGACAAAAAGACAAACAAGAAGGAATCTGCTAAGAAAGCAAATGAGCAAAAATCTGATACAGTTCAGACTGGTGATCATAGCAACGTATTCGTATACGTAGCAACACTTCTTATTGCAGGTGCTGCAGCAGTTGTAGCATTCTTCAGAAGAAGAAACGCATAATCTGGTCTTAGCAATAAGCACAGATGATGTGAATTTAATCAGGTGGCTGTGAGTTCTCTCACAGCTACCTGAAGTTTATAAAGGATATTTCTATATGAATAAGCATACGAATCTAACTATCGTAAAAAGACCAAAGAAAACTCATCGTGACCGCGGGACAGAGATAGGTTCTGTTCTTGTCATACTTCTTGCATGTGTGGTGATTGGTGGAGGTATTTATTTTGTACGGCAAAATTTGAATGGGGGAAAGAATACCACACAAAAAGTTGGCGATACAATTACCATCACACCACAGAAGTTAGACAAGACGCAGTTAAAAGCATTAATTGACAACACAGAATCTATTAATACAGAGACCTATACCGATGAATCCGTAAATGAGCTGAAAGCAGCTGTAGAGAAGGGAAATACACTTTTACGTGGGGTTCCCGGACAGGATGCAATCGAAGAAACGTATATGGAAATTGTTAACGCGATCCAGGGGTTGACCAAAAAAGACACGCAGTAATGCGTGTCTTTTTTTGTTCTATATTGAAGTAATGGAAGAACAATTAACCAACTGTTCTGTATTTTTTATCTACTACGTTAAGAAGCTCATATCCGTCTTCTGTTACGAGAACAAGGTCTTCGATACGTACACCGTATTTGCCTTCGATGTAGATTCCCGGTTCGATCGAGAAGATCATACCCGGTTCAGCTACGTTCTTGTTGATCGGGCTTACATCACCGTATTCATGGTCTTCCTGGCCGATGAAATGTCCAAGACGAATCTTCCAGTATTCTCCGTATCCTGCTTCGCCGATGAGATCTCTTGCCTGCGCATCGATATCACAGAAACGTACGCCTGGTTTGATGATGGCTTCTGCTTTCTCAACCGCTGTACGAACAAGGTCATGGATTGTGACCTGTTCTTCGTCTACGCTCTTGCAGTAGAAGGTTCTTGTCATATCTGAGCAATAACCGTTCCAGATGCATCCCATATCGATCAGAACGCATTCTCCGGCTTTCAAAGTTCTTGTCTCGCTTGGTGAGTGATGTTGGTCAGCAGCGTTAGCACCGAAGCATACGATCGTATCAAAGCTGAGTCCTGTTGCGCCTTCTTTGTAGTATTCTGCTTCAATGAAATCAGCAATCTGTTTTTCTGTCATGCCTTCTTTAATGTAGGCAGCAGCTCTTTCCATAACCATGTCATTGATTACAGATGCCTGTCTCATGATCTTGATTTCTTCTTCATTCTTAACAGCACGAACACCGTCTACACAGTCAGATCCCCATATCGTTTTCAGTTCCGGGCAGCGTTCCTGAAGCGGGATCAGGAAACGAGCAGGAAATGCTTTGTCGATACCGATTACGCCCTTGGTATCGATATGTTCTGTCAGAACCCCGATCTGATCATCCATATCACTGAACCATACTTCTTCAAATCCTGTATCAGATACATAATACAGATAGTTCAAAAACATGGTGTGCTTTCCGTTTGTACGAAGCAGCAGAGCGTACAATCTTTCCCCTGGATGTACCATGATGCCCGTTAAAAAGCGGATGCTGAGTGGATCAGATACAAGTAACTGATCGATTCCTTTTTTTTCCATTTTTTGCAATACGCGTTCCATTCTTTCGTTCATTGCTATAATTCTCCTCTCTTAAATACACTACACCAATCATAGCACATTACAGGCAAAATATGAAGAGAAAGCTGCCATCTATTTTTTAAAATATGTCTTACGAACAGTGCAGGATTTTTTTTGCATTTTCCACACGTTCTCTCGAAGGTGGATTGATCCCTTCGAGGGGATAATCAAGTCCCAGCTCTTTCCATTTGTAGGCACCAAGTGTGTGATAAGGCAGGATTTCCACTCTTTCTACATTATCAAGTGTCTGGATAAAATCATTTAACCGGTTTAAGTATTCATCATAGTCGCTGCGCTCCGGTACGAGCACATGGCGGATCCAGACAGGTTTTTTGATATCGGAGAGAAAGCGGATCATATCCAGAATGTTTTTATTTGTTTTTCCGGTCAGCTCTTTGTGAGATTTTTCATCGATATGCTTGATATCAACAAGAAGAAGATCGGTATACTGCATCAGCTCCTGGAATTTGGAGAAAAATAGTTCTTCTCTGGTAAAAGGACCGCCTGCAGTATCAATCGTTGTGTGAATACCTTTTGCCTTTGCTTTTTTGAAAAGATCCAGCAGAAAATCAATCTGAAGGAGAGGTTCTCCGCCGCTTACGGTGATTCCACCGCCATTTTTCCAGTAAGTGCGGTAACGCAGAGCCTGCGCAAGAAGCTCATCGGCACTGCGCCAGGTGGCGCCGTTTTTATCTGTCATATTCCAGGTGTCAGGGTTATGGCAGAACTGACATCTCAGTGGACATCCCTGAACAAATATAATAAAACGTACCCCAGGCCCGTCAACAGAACCAAAGCTTTCTGTAGAGTGAATAAGTCCTTTGATTTGAGTCATATGAAAATCTCCTTTTTCATTGTGTGATTGGAAAACTGCGGATCAGGCAGAGTCTTTTAAATGCCTTAGTATGCAGGAAAAGCTGCCAGCAGCATCTCTGTATGTGCCGAAAGTCATGCACTTTAAAATGCATGACTTCCAGCATAACGATATGTTTGGCAAAAGAGTGTAAGTTCGGTAATTACATACGATCGTGGCAGGTTCTTGCGATTACATCGAGCTGCTGTTCGCGTGTAAGGTCGATGAACTTAACCGCATATCCTGATACACGGATCGTAAAGTTTGCGTATTCTTCTTTTTCCGGATGTTCCATAGCGTCAAGAAGTTTTTCTGTTCCGAATACGTTGACGTTCAGATGGTGAGCACCCTGTGAGAAGTATCCGTCCATAACATTTACCAGGTTGTTAATGCGCTCCTCCGGAGTATGTCCGATTGCATCCGGGTTGATGGTCTGGGTGTTAGAGATTCCGTCAAGTGCCCATTCGTAAGGCAGCTTGGCAACGGAGTTCAGGGAAGCAAGAAGTCCGTTCTGTTCTGCACCGTAGCTCGGGTTTGCTCCAGGTGAAAGCGGTGCGCCTGCTTTTCTTCCGTCCGGAAGAGCACCGGTAGCTTTTCCATATACAACGTTTGAGGTAATGGTAAGGATAGAAGTTGTCGGTTCGGATTCACGGTAGGTGTGATGCTTTTTCAGTTTCTTCATAAATGTCTGAAGAAGCCATACTGCGATATCATCTGCGCGGTCATCATCATTTCCGTATTTCGGGAAATCACCGGTTGTCTCGAAATCTACAACGAGTCCGTTTTCGTCACGGATTGTTTTCACTTTTGCGTATTTGATCGCACTTAAGGAGTCAACTACATGAGAGAATCCTGCGATACCTGTTGCAAATGTACGACGTACATCGGTATCGATCAGTGCCATCTGAGATGCTTCATAGTAGTATTTGTCATGCATGTACTGGATCAGGTTCAGTACATTTACATACAGTCCAGCGAGCCAGTCCATCATCTTGTCGTATTTAGCCATTACTTCATCATAATCAAGGTATTCAGAAGTGATCGGTGTGTAAGCCGGTCCTACCTGATCTTTTGACTTGCAGTCGACACCACCGTTGATCGCGTAAAGAAGGCATTTTGCAAGGTTTGCTCTTGCTCCGAAAAACTGCATTTCTTTACCTGTCTGTGTTGCAGATACGCAGCAGCAGATAGAATA
>ERZ827498.3809-NODE-3809-length-12336-cov-2.443775_pt1 | contig 12336 bp, 4 predicted proteins | sample MGYA00519865_ERZ827498 | MGnify/ENA primary metagenome ERZ827498 (study PRJEB31778, sample SAMEA3449328) | human gut metagenome | biome: human gut; feature: human-associated habitat; material: faeces | place: United Kingdom | collected 2010/2012 ...
TCGATGGCGTCGCCCGCCCAGCCCAGCACGCGGCCGAACACCTTGAGTTTCGTGCCCGCCTTCGCCACGCCGTCGGCCTTCTGCAGGAACTTGCCTGCGGCGTCTCCCGCGCCCGCCTTCTTCATCAAGCTCGATACGGTGCTTGCGGAGTCCCCGGCTGGCTTCACGGCCCCGGCGAAGTCGGCTGCGGCTTTGTTCCACTGCTTCGGCAGGAACAGCCCCAGGCCTTCCTGCACCTTGTTGCCCCATTCGGCGTAGGTGGGGTTGATCCACAGCTTGTTTTTATGGAAGCCGTCCATAGTCTTGCCGATGAGCGACGACCAGCTTTTGAGTCCCTTTATGCCGAACGTGCAGTACGCCCCGAACGGTCCCGCACCTTTGGGCGCGGTGCCTTTGACCTTGCCGAGGAACGCGACCGTGGTGCCGAGACCCGAGGCGGAATACGTTGCGTTCATGTCGCCGCTTGCCTTGTCGACCATGGACTCCTTGATGAACTCGTCGGGGTTCATGGCCGCCGCGTATTTCGCCTCGAACGCATCGATGCCGCCCGCGAACGCCGTGTAGCTTGCGCGTAACTGCTCGATGGCGGTTGCTTCGTCCTGAAGCGCCGTGCCGAGTGATTGCAGCTGGGCGGCGATTCCGCCCGCGTCCTCAAGTCCGTTGAGCGCATCCGTTGCGGATTTCAGGCTCGTTTGCATGGTCTGCAGGTCGCAGGCCGCCATCGCCGCTCGCGCGTCGACGGGCGCGGCTGCGTCGTAACGCACTTTGTCGGGGTCGGTCGTGCCGCCTTTGATGGATTGCATGACCTGATCGCGCAGCCCCGAGATCTCGCCGCTCAAATCGCCTGCAGCGTTTGCGAAGTCGGTTTTCAGATCGAGCAGGGCGTAGTCGAACACGTGGAGGTTGTTCTCGATGAGAAGCGACGCGCCCGAAGCCCCTGTGGCCCAGGCGCCTATGGAAGACACGAGGAACTTCGAGTTCGCCGCGCCGGTGGCTTCGGTCGCGTTGCTCACCGCTTCGTGGAGCCGGCCGATCTTGTCGCCTGCTTGCTCGATTCCGCTGATCTTGGCTTTGAACATGGTCGTCCTTTCCCGTTTGCACCGTTAACGTGACAAGCCAGCGGCGTAGGGGCTTGTCGCAGGCGCTCCTCTTCCCGGCGTCACGGTGTCCACTGCGGCCGCGTAGCTCGACGCCATTTGGCTGTCGGAGCGCTGCATCATGAGAAGCGCCCGCTTGATGTTCGCTCCGTGGGCGTCGATGCTGTCGGAGAGCTCCGTCATGCAATCGTTGGCGAAAGCCATCGTGGACTTGGCCGCGGTTGCCGCGGTTCCCTCCCACTCGGAGAGGTCGGCCTCGACGATGCTCGCCACCGTTTGCCTCAGATCGCTGACGTCGCGTGCGTTTTTGCTGAAGTCCTCGGCTGCGGTGACGGCAGCTGATTCGTTGACCTGGATGGTTTGCGCCATGCTTCCTCCAATCAGGCGCTCTTGCCGGAGCGCCGTTGAAATCCTATTCGCCCGTCGCGGCCTTGGACTGCGCCATCGCTTCCTGCTGGGCTTTCACGTACTCCGGCGTGATACGCTCGAACTCCTCGAGCAGGCGCCTGCCGTCGGCGTCGAGGTACCCGACCAGATCGATGCGTTCGATCATGTCGCGGTTGAAGAAGTAGTCGATGTCGGAGTCGCGTTTGCCGTCGGGGTAGGGGTAGCCGACGTAGTCCCAAAGACGCTTGGTCTGCGCGTCGTCGATCATGTAGCCCGCGATCATGACGGAGCGCTCACCTCCTTCGAGGCGGACGATCGATCCCACCGGAAGCCAGTCGTTTGTGCTGATCATCGTGTTCCTTTCGTATTCGTCGAAGCGTATTCGCCAAGGCTGCGCGCGTCGTGCGCGGCGTCTAGACGTCTTCGGGCTCGTCTTCCATCTCGATGAGGCGCACGCTCCACACGTTTCCGCGCAGCATGTAGTAGCCGTCGGAGCGCGCGGCGGGCAGGCGGTACTCGGGCAGCGCGCGGGGAAAGCGGAAAATCGTCTGGTCGGCGAACCCGCTGCCGACCCACACGCCGTTGCCGTATGCGGACAGGACCTTGTACCAATCTTGGTAAAGCGACTTCACGCGCCACATCTCGGAGGCGGCGACGATGCCCACCGAGCCCGCGCAGCGCTCTTTGGCGATGTAGTCCTGCAGCTGCTGGGATACGGCGGCGGGCAGGTTCGCCATGGTCTGCGCGATGCTGGTGAAAACGAGGATGCGCGGCGTGCGCACGCCGGCGACTATCTCCGCGATCGCCGCCGTGGCGTCGTCGATCGTGCCGATCACGTCGTCGCCTGCTGCGAGCGGGCCCATCACGCCTTCGGGGTCGACGAACAGGCGGTCTGCGTGCGGGGAGGTCCCGAGGGCCTCGCGCATGCCGCGCAGGTATCGGCCGATGCCGTCGACGTCGTTGCCGAGCACCAGCATGAACGGGGATTTCTCCAGCGAGAACGAGATGGGCGCAACGTCGGCCTTCGAGAAGCCGACGGGGACGATTGGCCCCGAATCGTCGTTCGCGGCTTCGCCCATGTCGGCGGCGTGCACGCGCTCCGGAAGCACCGGGATGCGGCTTGCACGCGCGGGCGTTCGGGAGGCGGCGGCTTGCCCCGCCTGCGCGATGGCCGCCGACGTGGCGGCTGCGTCTGCGGCGATGGGCGCGCCCTGGAACTCGAAGATTTCCTTGCCGAGCTTGATGAGGCCGCGTTTGTCCTGCTTGGGCGCGACGACGCCCGACATGCTGCCGAGCACCGTGACGTAGTCGTTCTGATCGTTGAAGGCGGTGACCAGGCTCAGCCCGAAGTTGGACTTCAGGCGCATGCGCACGATGGTGGCGGCCGACGCGGTGACGACGAAGTGGATGCCGTAGCGCGGGGCGTCGCGCGTGATGGCCACCAGGCGCTCCTCGTAGCCGGCGTACAGCTCGTTGAAGGAGGCCATGTTAACCAAGGCGACCACGATGCGCGGCGCCGCTTCTTCTCCGTTTGCGGCGGCAGCGGCGTTGTAGGCTTCGATTCCGCCCGCCTTCGCGAACAGCTTGCGACGATTCGCGATTTCGCCTTCGATCAGCTTGAGCAGGTTTTCCATGCACTCGTCGTCGCCGGGCAGCACCACGCCGCCGCACTGGGGCGCGTCTGAGAACGCCGTGAGGGAGCCTGAGCCCAGATCGATCGCGTACACCGACAGGCGATCCGGGTCGTAGTGGCTGATGAGCCCGAACATCATGGTGGACAGAAGCGACTCGACGCCTGAGTTCTGCGCGCCGTAGAGCACGACGTTGCCCGCTTCCGCGAAGTCGACGGCGTACAGGAGCCGGCGCTGGCGGGCGGGGTCGTCCACTTCCGCCAGGGCGCAGGCAAGGCCGTCTTCGGGCGTGGCGAAGGAGTAGCGCTTCTCGAGATCGCTTAGCTCGATGTAGGCGGGGACAGGATCGAGCCAGAGCCTGCGGGCGCATTTGCCCGTCGCGCGGGCGACTTCCTCGATTTGCGCGAGCACCGCGTTGAGCTCGGAGGTTTTGGTGGCGGTCTCGCGTTTGGGCGGACGCAGAGCGGCTATGGCGTCCGCGGCGTCGTCGAGCAGTTCGACGGCGTTGTCGCGCTTGGGCTCGAACGTGTCGGTCGGAGCGTATGCGCCGCCTGCGTAGGCAGCTTGGCCTGCGGTGAATGATTCGTTGTAGCCGACCAGCTGGTAGAAGCGGCCGGGTCCTTTGATCTCGGCGGCGTCGGGGCGCTTGATCATCTCGTTGGAGTCGGCGGCATCGGCCACCTTCAGGCACACCTTGAAGCGCGAGTTCGACCAAATTTGATCATCGACGACACCCGAGGGCTTCTGCGTTGCGAGGATCAGATGCACGCCCAAAGAGCGCCCGATGCGCGCGGCGCTAATCAGCTCGGTCATGAACTCGGGCTCCTGCGATTTCAACTCGGCGAATTCGTCGGCGATGATGAACAGGTGCGGCAGCGGCTCGGTCAGCACGCCTTGGCGGTAGTAGGACAGATACTTGTAGATGTCCACGGTGGCTTCGCCTGTGATGTCGCGCGCTTTGTTGAGCATATCCTGACGGCGCTTGAGCTCGCTTTTGATGGACACGAGCGAGCGGGAGATAGCTGCGCCGTCGAGGTTGGTGATGGTGCCCGCCAGATGCGGCAGGCGCAGGCGCTCGTTGTCGAAGGCGCCCGCCAGGCCGCCTCCCTTGTAGTCGATCAGCACGAAGGACACTTGGTCGGGCGCGTAGTTCACGCAAAGCGACAGGATGTAGGTGATGATGAGCTCCGACTTGCCGGAGCCGGTGGTGCCGGCGATCAGGCCGTGGGGGCCGTGGACGTTCTCGTGCAGGTTCAGCAGCGCGTAGCCGCCTTGCGCGTCGCGTCCGAGCGGCGTTTGCAGCGTGCGCGAGGCATCGTGCTCGGCCCAGCGTTGGCCGATGTTGAGGCCCGCCGTGGCGCCGGCTTCGAACATTTCCAAAAAGCCGAGCGATGCGGGCATGGCGGCGTTTTGCGCGGGGGTGTCCAAGTGCGCGCGCGTCAGCGCCAAGGCGAACTTCTGCGCGTCGGTCGCCGAAACCGCGATGTCGGGGTCGAACGGTCGGTCGGTGCCCGACACGTCGCCGCGCTCGAACATGTGGGCGCGGCGGGCTTGACGCCTCTCGTGCGTCTTTCCGCTTTCGCGCACGCCCAAGCTCTGCGAGTCGCGGGCGTAGTCGAGCGCGCCGTTTTCGGAGAGGTCGACGACGTATCCGCACTCGCGCGGCAGGTCTTTCAGCTCCTCGCCGAAGAACAGCACGGAGAACCCGCGGTTGTCGCGCAGCTTCGACAGGCGCGTCACAGTCTCCGAGCGCTCGGCCAAACGCTTGCTCGCGCAGATCACCACAACGTAAGTCCCGTAGTCGGCGGGGCTGCTCGCGCGGACTTCCGCACGCGATTCCAGCGCGCGTTCGAGTCGCATGCCGAGGTTCATGGCGCCGTCGGTCGAGGTGGCGATGAAGCGGGTTTCGCCCGCGTCGTCGAACAGGTGGGGCAGCGCGCGCATGAACGACCACTCGCGGCTTTCCGCTTCATCGGCGAAAAGAACGATCTTGAGATCTTGGTAGCTGTACAGCGCGCACATCTGGACGATCAGCCCGCGGGCGAACTCCCATACGCGCATGCGCTCGCCGACGATGCCGGCTACGTAGTGCGCGACGGGGTTGAACGCCAGCGGCACGTCGTTCATTTCGGGCGGGTTGTCCGCAAGCGCCGCCACCTTGTCGAGCAGCGCGTCGCTGTCGACGGTGAAGCGCTGCTGGGGCCAGCGGAAGTCGGCCTGCAGGCCTGCGGTGCCCACGCCGACGCGCAGATCCATGAAATCGTCGTGCAGAAGGCTTCGGTTCATCAGGCGCGGGGACAGTTGAAGGGCGCGCGTGATGGCGTCTTGGGAGCTCACGCGGTTCGCCTTGAGGATGCGTGCTTGGATTTCGCATTCTTCGGCGAATTTCGCCTCCATGCGGTTGAGGTAGTCGGTGTAGGTGCTCTCGCGGCGCAGCTCTTCGCGTGCGTCGCGTTTCTTGTTGTAGCGCTTGCTGATGACGGGCCATACCACGGTGCCTGCGATCATGGACACCGACATGGCGATCATCGGCAGGGTGGTTATGACGTCTGCGCCGTTCGCCAGGCGCGACACCGCGGAGGTCACCATGAAGATCGAGGCGATGCCCATGAGAAACGACGGGCCCATTTGCATGAGCGCGGGCTGGTCGTCGGGTTTTTTCGCCGCCGGCGGGCTGTCGATCTGAAACGTCTGACGGTGGATCGAGTGGGAAAGACGCGGCGCGGGGTAGAACAACGCGATGGCGCCGTCGGTTTCGCTGGCGGACGGGCATGCCTGCGCGAACGCCCGATGGTCGATGGGCGCCGCGCCCGCGACGGCTCCTATCGAGAACCCGCGCGGTTGGTTGATGGAGATGAAGCGGCGTCCCACGACGAAGGACAGATCCATGACCTGAACGACGTCGCCGGTGGAAAGCGGGCGTTTGGCTTGCGGGGCGACGAGCGTCCCGTTGACGTAGGTGCCGTTCGCGCTGCCCGCGTCTTGAATGAAGAACTCTTCGCCTACCAGGCTCAGCACGGCATGGCGGCTGGAGACGAAGCGGCTCTCGTAGCGAAAGCCCGCGTTCTCGTCGCGGCCGATGAGGACTTCGGCGTCGAAGGAGAACCCGAGCTTGCGCCAGCTGCGCGCGCCGTGGGTGGAGGGGCGTACGTACAGCGCAGCGGGGTTCGCGAGGCGGGGCGAGGCGATCGAGAAGACGGCTTCCTCGTCGTCGGTAAGCGACGTCTGCTCGATCTGCTCGCCTGCGTTGCCGTACAGCGCGCAGTCTTTCGCCGGCGCGAGCGTGACGGTTCCTTCGCGGGCCTCCACGCGGGCTAAAGCGCGCGCGGCGTCTTCGCCTGCGCAGTCGCCGATCTGCAAAAGGGCGCTGGCCGACCCGTCGAACGCGAACGTGAAGGCGCGGCCATCGCTTGTCAGTGTCAGCAGCAACGCGTGGGGCATGGGTCTTTACTCCTGGGGGATCGGGCGGGTCGGGTCGGGTGGGATCGTGCCGAACCTGCGACCTGCGCAAAAGCGCTCGGCCGCAGGTTCGATTGCGGCTCGCTAGCCGCGGAAGGCGCTTGCGATGTTGGCGTCGGTCTCCTCGAGGGACTGCGCGGTGGCGTCGAGGGACTGGGCGATCTCGTTGATGAGCTCCTGGGCGCGCACGAAGCTGGGGCGCAGCTCGTTGAAACGGGCTTCGTATGCACGGCTTGCTTCGCCTTCCCATTCGCTTTGAAGCGCGGAGAGCAGGCTGTCCATGCGGCTGATGACGTTGCCGACGTTCTCGGCCTCAACGCGGTACTCGTTCGCGCGAGAACGCATCTGGTCGGGGGTGATCCTGATCTGTCCTGCCATGACTGTTCCTTTCGTCTGTGCGCGTACCGCACTTCGGCACGCAGAAGCCTTCTATTTCAATCCGCCTTTTGCGGAGTGAAACCGTGTGATTGCGCTACTTCTCGAAGGGATTGCGCAATGCCGCCTTCTTCCGGCGCCGGCGGATGACGGCCGTCGCCGCCAAGCCCGCCGCCGCGATGGCGGCGATGACGCCCGCCACGAGGCCGTAGAGCAGCGTGGGGGTGTTGCGGACGTAGGCGATCCAATCGTCGGCTACCACCACGTTGCTCAAGGTTTGGACCGATGCGTTGCCCGCCATGTCGACGGTGGTCAGCGTGATGTCGTGGGGTTCGCCGTCGGCTGTAAGCGGAACCTCGCGGTAGCCTGCAAGATCGGCGCCCTCCCACGAGGCGATCTCGCGACCGTCGACGGCGAGCGACGCCGAGGCGACCTTCAGGTTGTCGCGCACGTCGATTCCCACCGCCTTGCGCGGGTCGAGGTAGACGCCGTTCGCCTTGACGCCCGAGATCGCGGCCTCGGGGGCGGTTGAGTCGATGGCGAACGCGATGTCGGCCGTGGCGTCGCGCGACGCGTTTTTGCCCTCCATCGTGTTCTGCGAGAGATTCCCGGCGCGGTCTTCGGAGGTTAGGCGGACGCGGTAGTAGCCGTCGTCGGAGAAGAGGCTCGCGGGGAAGGTGTAGGTGGTGTCGCTCCAGCCGTTGGTGCCCGCCGCCTGCTCGGAGGCGTAATCGTCGCCGACGCCGAGCGTTCTGACGCGTGAGTCGTGCACGATCTCGGCGTGAGACGCCTGCGGGTCGAGGCCGCTGACGTTGATCTCGTGCACCACCACGTCGCGCGGCGCGGCCAGGTAGCTTCCCGGGATCGTGCTGCACGCGCCGTCGAGGATGTAGTTCGACCCGAAGCGGTTGACCGAGAAGGTCACCTCGCGGGTTGTCTCGTTGCCGGCGAGGTCGTGAACGATCGCCTTGAGCGTGTAGACGTCGTCGCGTTCGACCGTGTGCTCGAAATCGGGCCACGTTACGCGCTTGGATGCGGAATCGGCCTCCTCGGCGACGTCGAGCATGAACACGTTGCCTTGAGCGGCGCCTGTCAGCTCGTAGGTCGCGAACAGGGGGTCGAAGTTCTCGTCGGAATACGAGATGCTCGGGGCGACGCGACCCGCGTAAGCGGCGTGATCTTCCACGCCCTCGATTGCGATCTGCGGGGCCGTCATGTCGATGACGAACTCGGGGATCTCGATTACCTCGGCGGCGTTGCCCGCAAGGTCGACGCACGATGCGGTCAGCGCGAAGCGACCCTCTTGACCGAAGTGCACGGTGCTGGTCCAGCCGTCATGGCCGTCGGAGGTCCAGGGGCTGGCGCCGGGTGCGTTGCCTGTCGACGAGGCGGGCGCGAGCATCGCGAGCGCGGGATCGAAGTTTCGCTCGCGCACTGTGGCCGTGGCCGTGCGTGCGGCGTTGAAGTACATGCCGTTCTCGCTACGGTTGTTGTCGAAGGTGACGATCAGCGTCGGCGCCGCGGTGTCGATGGTGAACGTCTCGTGGTAAGGGTTCGCCTCGCGGCCTGCCGGGTCGGTGAAGCTGATGTCGAGGGTCCAGTCGCCGTCTTCCTCGAAGGGAACGGTGAGACGCCATGCGCTGCCGGCGGGAGCGTCTTCGACGTCGACGCGTTCGAACTGCTCGGCGGTGTACTCGGTCTTCGCGTCGCCGTTCGCCGCTGTGGCGATGACGCGTTTCGGATCATTTTCCCTGACCAGATCGAAGTTCGCCTCGACGATGGTCACGGTCGCGGTGCGCGCGGCGTTGTAGTAGCGCCCGTTTCGCACGTCGTCGTTGTCGTAAGCCACGGAGATGACGGGGTCCGCCGCATCGACGGAGGCCCCGATCGCTCCTTCGGGCACATTGGAGTTCGCGTAGGCGGAAAGCGGGTCGGTTACGCGCTCGTTGCCCGCGATGTCTTTCGCGCGCAGCCGCGACTCGCCGAAGACGATGCGTTCGGCGTCGCCGTCGAGGATGGTCGTGGCGTGACCGTTTTCGTATGAGTCGACGGGCGTCAGCGCGCCGCCGCGGTCGAGCGCTATCGCTTCGTCGTTCAAGCCCGAGAGGTTGTCTTTCACATCGGCTGCGACGACCTCGCGGTCGCGCGGGAAGATCCAGCCCCATTGCGCGGGGTCGATGGTCGAAAGCTCGATGCGTCCGAATTCGGGCGCGGTCCAGTCGATGCCGAAGGAGACGCTTGCCTTCGTCGCCTCGGTCGCCCCCGAGATTCCCGCGTAGACGACGGAAAGCTCGTAGCGGCCCTGGATGGGAAGCGCCGCGGGCGCGTTGTCGGGCTCGATCGGCAGCTGATAGCGTGCCTTCCAAGAGCCGTCGGCTTTGTCGTAGGTGAACGCGGATGCTTTGAGCTCGGGCATGTCGGCGGCGCCGATGATGGTTCCATCGTCGGTTATGCACGTGGCGCTGAAAAGGCCGTCTTGCCTCGAGGCGAGGCTTTGGTACGCTTCGAACCACGGATCGGTCACGGTGATCTCGGCCACGACCGCGCCGCGATGGAAGAATCCGCTCGGGTCTTCGGAAGCGGGCGTTTCGGGGGCGTCTTCCACCGTTATTTTCACGGAGCGTTTGTCTTGGGCGCCGTCGGGCAGATCGACGAGGATGCGTTGCACGGGCCATTGGGCCTGCTGCTCGGCGGGAAGCGAGCTCACGTACTCCGCGAGCGTCACGCGCGCCTTGTTGCCGGCGTTGTCGCGCACGTCGAAGGCGATGTCGTCAAGGTCGTAAACGCCTTCGTGATCGAGGGAGAACTCCGCCCAGCCGTCGTCATCCACCTTGCAGGTGAGCACGGGAAGCTCCGTGACGGGCTCTTCTTCTGAAAAGGAGGAGACGTAGCTGCGCTGCACCGTGATACGCGCGTTACCCGCGGGCGTCGCCTCGTCGGCGGATGCGTCGCCGACGCCCGATGCCTCGGCGGCGTCGCGCTCGTCTGTTCGGTCGAGCGCTTCGGGCACCAAATCTTGCACGCGCACGCGAATCGTGCGCTCGCCGCCCACGAGCACGCTTGAGCCGCCGACACTCGCCACGTCGTGGTCTGCGTCGAAGCCGTCTTTCAACTCGGCGGCGGTGAGGCGGGGCGCGGCGGTGTCCACGATGAACGACGCGGCGTTGTCGGACTTGTCGGATGCGTCGGCGTCGCGGTAGTCGAACGTCAGATCGTAGCGTCCGTCGATGACGCCTGCGTCCTGAGCGGCGGGCAGCTGCTCCCAGCGACCGGTCTTGTCGTTGAAGGCGAAGCCCGCCGGGTCGATCGTGCAGTCGTCGCCGCCCGAAACGGCGGGGGAGTGCACGGCTGTCATGCCCTCGCGCACGTCGTCGGTCGCGAGGTACAGGCTCGCCCACGGCTCGTCGGAAATCCAATACAGCGCCGAGGCGGATGCGTTGTGAACGGGCGTTTCTCCTTTGGTCGCGACGACGGTGTCCTTCGATACCTCGATACCCGACGAAGGTTTAGACGCCGTGTCGACCACTACCGTGTCGAACGTCCATTCCTCGGCGGTGCCTGCGGCATGGGCGGCCGCGTCCGCAAGCGTTGCGCGCGTTTCGTTGCCGGCCTTGTCCTCCACGGAGACGATGATCTCGCTTGTACGGTAGACGCCGTCTTCGTCGAGCGAGATCTCTATGACGCCGTCGGCTGCATCGGCTGCGGAGAACGTGCGCGTGGAGGTCTCCGCCGTGCCGCCTTCAAGGGCGTCGCGCCTGCCGACTTCCACCGTGACCGTTTTGATGCCCGCGGCGACGGCTCCCGCGGGAGCGTCTGCGCCTGCGGCGTCGGCGACGTTGATGTTGATCGATCGTTTTCCGCCGATGAGAACGTAGCCGCCTTCAACAGAGCCTGCGGGTTTCGCTATTTCCTTGCGCGGGTCGACGGCGTCTGCGAAGGAGACCCCGGTAACTTGCGGGGCCGTGCGGTCGATCACGACGGTCGCGCTGTCGAGGCTTTCGAACGCGCCGACGGGTATGAAGCCGAGGATGTACTTCTTCGCTCCGGTGTAGCGGTATTCGATTTCGTAGCGGCCCTCGTCGGTGAGCTTCAACGCATCGGCAGGCGCGCTTTGGTGCAGATGCGAGCCGGGCAGCGATGAGAACGACAAGGGATCAAGGTTCACCGTGGTCTCGTCGTTGACGGTGTAGCGGATAGGGTTGCCGGAGAGCCAGTCGGCTTTGCCCGTCAGCTCGATGAAGCGCTTGTCGGTGACGCGGAAGCTGATCGAAGGGTCTTCGCCTGCTTCGGTGTAGAAGACGTCGTCGTCGCCGCGCGTCGCGCCCGAGATGACCAGCTCGGCTTCGGGCTTGTTGGCGGCGTCCTGCTCGTCGACGACCTCGACGCTCGTCACGCCCGCGTCTGCGAAGGCGGGCGATGCCGACAGCGGAAGCGTCGCGTCGTTGCCCGCGCGGTCGCGGGCGTTCACTTCCATGGCGTCGAGACGGTAGATGCCTTCCGCGCCGAGCCCCGTAAGGTCGAGGTTGAACGTGGCGATGTCGTTTTCGAAGGACGCGCAGGGGATTTCCGCGGCCGTCCCATCGGGGCGCTCGGCGGTCAGCGTCAGGGAGCTCTCGTCGATGCCGGATGCCGCTTCGCCGGGCGCGGGAGCTTGATCGGTGATGCGGCAGCTGATGCGCAGGCCGCCGCTCGTCACGGTGAGCGTTCCGTTCTCGATCCAGGCCGCGTTCAGGTCGATGGGGGATCCGTCGGAATTGGCCGCCGCAAGGTCGGAGATCTCAGGCTGAAGCGCGTCGTGCGAGATCGGGATGCGCGTGATCTGTCCCGCGAACAGCTGCGATTCGGCTAAGGTATCCGGATCGACCGCCTTCACGTCCTCGTCGAGCTTGAGGTAGAGGCATCGCGCATCGGCGGGCACGACTATCTCGCTTCCGGCGTCGGGGGAGGAAAACGCGCCTGTCGCCTGCAGGTCGTGCGTCGGGGAAAGGATCAGCTTGGAGCTGGGGGAAGACAGCTCGAGGCGCAGTTTCGAGGCGCCTGAAAGCTCGTCGGCCCCTAGCCAAAGCTGCAGGTTTCCCTTCGCCGCGTCGCCCGTGATGCGGCTTGGCGCTTCCCCTTCATCCGACGTGACGGACAAGGCGGAGACCGCTGTTTGAGGCGCGAGGGGCAGCGCGTCGGTGGGGACGTCGTCGTCGGGATCGACGTCTACGGGCGCGATGGAGATGTTCAACCCCGTAAGGTCGGGAAGGGCCACGGTGTTTTGCGCGTCGTCGGAAAGCATGCTCCATGTCAGGTCGGAGGAGAAATCGACGCCGGGGTCGGGGTAGCGGTCCCCATGAAACGTCAGGGGGGATGCGCCGTCGGCGAACAGCTTCGCGAGCGCCGAC
>ERZ827498.3812-NODE-3812-length-12328-cov-7.592602_pt1 | contig 12328 bp, 8 predicted proteins | sample MGYA00519865_ERZ827498 | MGnify/ENA primary metagenome ERZ827498 (study PRJEB31778, sample SAMEA3449328) | human gut metagenome | biome: human gut; feature: human-associated habitat; material: faeces | place: United Kingdom | collected 2010/2012 ...
GCCCCGGTACCCTCGAGGGCTACCGCCGCTACATCGAATACTACATCAAGCCGCAGTTGGGCGACAAACAGATCTCACTCATCTCTCAGCAGGACGTCCAGCGAATGTACCGCCGCCTAAAAACGGAGGGGCGCATCCACGAGCATCCCGAGATGGATCATCAGCTCTCTGACTCCATGGTTCGCCACATCCATTCCACGCTTCACGCCGCACTGAAAGATGCGGTGCAGGCGCACGTCATTCCCAGAAACCCTACCGAGGGGACAACGGCTCCCAAGCCCAACTACAAGCCCAAGCGCATTCTGACCGGCGAGGAGCTGGACGCCTTCCGCGCAGTGGTGGAGCAGGACGAGGTGTGGCGGGACTTCTTCCAAACGGAGCTGATGACCGGCCTGCGCCGCGGCGAGATCTGCGGTCTGCAATGGAGCGACTTTGACGAGGAGGGCGGCACGCTGAAGGTGTGCCGCACCCTCCACAGCCAGAGGAAGGGCGAGTACACCGTCGGTGAAACGAAGACAAATCAAGGAATGCGTACCATCATCCTGCCGCACAGTGTGACGAAAATCCTGCGGCGGCGAAAAGCGGATGCTATCAGTCAATGGATATTCCCCGACCCAGTGAAGCCGGAGGATCCTGTCAGCCCCGGCTCGGCCTACCTCCACATGAAGACGCTGCTCCGGCGGGCGGGGCTGCCCAGTATCCGCTTCCACGACCTGCGCCACACCTTTGCCACCCACGCCCTCACCAGCGGCGTGGATGCCAAAACGCTGTCTGGAATTCTGGGACACACCAATGCGTCCTTCACGCTGGACACCTATACCCATGTCACCTCAGATATGCAGAAGACAGCCTCGGGCATCGTGGGCGGCTTCATGGAGGATATCTTTGGAAAGGAGTTGAAACCGTGGCAAGAAAGCGAAAAGCCGGAGACGGAACCGTAAGGCAACGAAAGGACGGACGGTGGGAAGGCCGCATCGTCATCGGCTACGATGATAACGGCTACCCCAAGACGAAAAATGTCCTTGCCAAAACGAAGAAGGAGTGCGTTGAGAAGCTCCAAAAGCTCAAGGAGGAATGCGGCGGGCTGAAGCCGGAGAAGGTTCGTCCCGAGATGCCCTTCGGGGATTGGCTGACATACTGGTATGAGAATCACTCCAAGACCAAGATCCGCCCCACCACACAGGAGACCTATGAGAGCCGCATCCGCCTGCACATCATCCCGGAGATCGGCAACATCCCGCTGAACAAGCTGACACAGAATGACCTGCAGCAGTTCTATGGTCGGCTCAAGAAAAGCGGCCGAAAGCGGTTCACCGACAAGTACGGCGAAGGACTGTCCGACCGGATGGTGCGTATGTGTCACGCCACCTGCCGCTCAGCGCTGGAGAAGGCGGTGCAGGATGGGCTGATCCGCGTGAACCCCGCCATCGGCTGCAAGCTGCCGCCGAAGAAGGCACGGGAGATGCAGGTGCTGACGCGGGAGGAGCTTCAGCGATTCCTCATTCAAGCGAAGTTTGAGGGCTACTATGAAGTGTTCCTCCTGGACTTAGCCACCGGCCTGCGCCGAGGCGAGCTCATGGCGCTGCAGTGGGATGACCTGAACTTCAAAACCGGTGTGCTGAATGTGAACAAGCAGGTCTACGATGTGCGGGGCCAGCTTCAAATCAGCACGCCCAAGACGAAGAACTCTGTCCGCAAAATCGTCCTGCCGCCCGCTGTGGTGGCGGTGCTGCGGGAGTACAAAAAGACGGTGGACTCCCGCTGGATGTTCCCGTCCCCGGTGAAGGAGGACTGCCCCATTACGCCCGGCGTGGTGCGCCGCAGGTTGCAGATCATCCTGGAACACGCAGGGTGCAAGCATGTGAGGTTCCATGATTTACGTCATACATTCGCAACGCTGGCGTTGGAGAACGGCATGGATGTGAAAACGCTCTCCGCCATGCTGGGTCATGTGTCGGCGGCCACCACACTGGACATCTATACCCACATCACCGACGATATGCGGCTCACAGCTGCCGCTAACATCGACCGTGGCATCGGCAAGGCAGCGCTGCAGGAGGACGCTTCAGAGCCAGGACAGGAAACTGCCCCGGCTCAGGCGGAAAAGCCGAGTATGACCGATTTCAAGCCCTATGTGGGCCGCAAGCGCAAGTCCGGCACCGGCTGCATCAGTCAGATTAACGACCATCTCTTTGAAGGCCGTTATTCCCCTAAATGGCCAGACGGCAAAAAGCACGCCCGCAATGTCTACGCCCGTACCCGCGAGGAGTGCGAGGAGAAGCTGAAGGTGTTGATCGTGGAGATGAAGGAGGAGATTGAGGAAGCAAAGAGGTTGATGAATGAGGGCAAAGGTAACGGAAGTCCATCGGAGGAAAAGAAAGGCAAACGGGGAAAGAAGGGGAGAAAGTAAAAAAGTGCCGACAAAGGTGCTGAATGTTCGGTACCTTTGTCGACACTTCTACTGGAAAGTCTTAATTCAGGATATAAAAATCTGTTAACATCATTGCTGTGATGGTTGAGAATAAATACTTCTCGCCATGCATATAATGCATGGCATATACTGAGTAATTTACCGAGGGGGTAATACCATGGAACGACTATATCGCATACGCTGCTTCACAGGATATGCAATTTTGGGAGAGGCTCCGCCCCAAATGGATACTCAAGTCTTATATCGTGTGCTATACGCATCAAAGCATTATCAACACTGCTTTGTCGTAGAGCGCAGTGATCGGGAAACATATTATGGACATAAAACTTGGATTGTTCACGAAGAAGCATTAATACCTGTTTGACAAATCATCCTATAGAGTTTATTAATGTCTCAAGTGATGCAAGGCTGCTATTTTTCGCAATGAAATCTGCATAAAGAGTTTCGGCATTTGCCAGCAATTGATCATAATATAAGATTCGTGTGTTAACTTCAGCAAGCTGGCGCAAATGTTTGCTTTCAATATCGTGATCAACTTTTTCGCCATCCAAGCGTTTACCAAGAAGTACGATGATTTCAAAATCCTCGTCTGTATCATGTTTTTTGAGAATCTTGGTGAGTGCAGAGAAATACTTGTCTACTTGTGCAATAAGCTCTATGAATTTAACTGTACGATCACCACGCTTCAGCTCTATGATTACATGTTTGCCAGAAGGTTTTTGATATCTAACATCTAAGCGGGCCTCCTGTTCTTCTCTTGTAAGCCCTGCATTAATTACATCAAATTGCGTCTTTATTGCTTCCTCAACAGACGGAAGCTTTGTATCTCGATCCCAGGCAGGATCCAATAACCAAAGGTTATTAGCCAAATGTCGTTGGATAACTTTTTCCAAATCGTCCCCGTGGACAACCTCTTTCATTCTCTGTATAACAGCCAAGCGAGATTTTACAATTTGGTAGTAATATGTTGCTTCAATAGAATCTAAGCGACCTGCAACATTCAAAAAGATATCCAAATTATCTGGCTGAACATCCTGTAATGCACTAAGTTCATTTTTGAGTTTCAGAGATTCAAATGCAAGAATATCGTGTTTGAAGATGTCCTTTTTCTCATCAGGTGTTACTGTGAGCTGGTTAATCTTTCCGAAAAGTTGTTTTGCAGCCTTCTTTTCATCTCCAATCAGACCGCTGTACCACTCGCGGACGACTTCGTATTTACAAGCTTCCTCTTCACCGGCTTCCGAACGTTCGGCTTCCCAATCAGCGCGTATCTGTGCTAACTCACTTTCAATGAATTTCTTGAGAACAACATAACGTTCGTCATCATCAAAAAAGTCCTGTCGGCTACTGGTTGTGATGTCAGCTTCCTCGTCAGTGTCAAGGAATTCGGCATTTAACTCACCAAATATGTATTTTGAATAGAGCGCAGTAGTGCCAATTTCGTTGAGCATATCATCTTTTGCCATTTTACCGCGCACCATAATAGCAATGCGATTGATGTTCTCATCGTCATCCAAATCACCAGGCTTTGGAGCGGTAGCTATCCAACCGTATACATATGCAGGTTTTCCTGCTATTGAAAGTTCCCCGCTTCTGGAGAAAGATTTTCTAAGAACACCTGATTTGCATTGCTTTGTATACTCATCAGCTGGTTGTGCAGGAATATCCTCATCTGCAGGGCGAAGGTAATACCATAAGTATTGTGCTTTCGTTAAATAATTACGATCAGAAATAGTAATTGGTTCTCCGTTGACTTTTACCTCAAATTGTTTGTCAGCGCCGATAACGGCAAAACGGCGGGCTAATCTTTGCTTTAATTTTCCGGCAAGTGCAGTAGTTCGCGATTTTTTTAAGTTTGTGAGTACAATTTTTGTTCCGTTTCCTTCGAAATCAATTCCGCTGTCATCAACTTCTTCTGGGTAATATGTCTGTGTTTGTGATACTGCCTCACGGAGTTTTTGAGTGGAAATTTGTAAAGCATTCTTCTGTCCATTCTTTGACGAATAAATAGTAATTGTTTCGGCAATAGACAATAAAGATAACTTTCCAATACCCTTTCGTCCCATAACTTTTCGATTTAGCATAGGAGTAATAGGAACGAGATGGCGTTTTTGATATCCGACAGTTAAGTACTTGTTATTGATATCATCAGTATCCATGCCACAGCCATCATCCTTGATTGTGATACAATCTTTTTCCAAAGTAATCTCGACTGTTTTGGCATCTGCATCCCACGCATTTGCAACTGCCTCAGAAATTACTGCAGATGTATTGCTGTAAAGATTGAGACCTAAATGCTCTACGATTTGCAAACTGATTGTCATCTCATATTTATGTTCCGCTGTCATGTAAAGTCACCTCCGGTTCTTTCGTTGAAATATCCAAGTATTCAAAGTATAGTCGCACTGCACGCTTAACTTGAGATTGAACAACAGGCTTAATGCTTTTGAAAGATTTAGTACTATCCAGCTTGTTTACATAATCAAAGCCTGTATACTGTTTGATTGGCACTATTTTGTTGGCTCGAATGATTCTGGATACGATATCTCCTGCTGCACGATTTGTGAAACCTTTGTTGCTTTTTAACCAGTCAATGAACTGCATATTACAAGAATATTGCTTTCCATCGACAAAGTCAGAAAGGCTTGATGCAACAAAAGTAGCTAACTGAACAGGAACGGCATTTCCAATCATCTGTTCAGTATTTGCCGTGTTTTCTGGAAAAACGAAGGTGTCCGGGAATGTTTGAATTCGAGCGCGCTCTCTCGTTGTCATTGCTCTAATATTTGAAGGATCGACTGGGTCGCTGTCATGTTTTTTGTATTCAGAAGGTTTAGGACGATTAACTCCACGAATTGTAGGAGCGGGGGTATCCACAGAAAAGATTCCCCTTCTTTTATATGACCTGGGATGCCTATAATAATATTCAAATTCAAGAGTGTACTTTTTTTCAGAATAGTAATCACGAACGGATAAAGGGAGCACTGTCTGCTTGGCTCTTAAAATTGCAGATAAAAAACCATCATCTTGATTAAGACCGCCAATACAAAAAAAACGATTTCTTTTTTGTGGAACATTGCAATGACTGGCATCTAAGACAATCTCGGTTAGACCATATCCATTATCGATAAACAACTTCCTCGCCTTTTTATAAGCCTCACTCTCTGATGCACGAGCTACATTTTCCATGACAAAAAACTTTGGCTTTACTGCAGTTATAATTTTAGCAAAAGAATGGGTTAATTCAGCGCGTTCGCCTTCAGTTCTATTACCAGCGTTAGAGAAATCTTGACATGGAGGGCCTCCAATAATTAAGTCGGGCTGATATTTTTTAATGCGGATAATAGCTTCATCTACAATCGATAAGTCAGTTTCAATTACAGGGTGTTTAAAATTTTGCTTATAACACTCAATTGCAGCCGGCCAGTTTTCAAAAGCGGCTACGATGTTATAGCCTGCTGACTGGAAACCGAGCGACATACCGCCACAACCACTAAACAGATCTACTGTACGCATAATGTCACTCCTTCCATTTTATATTTACTCAATATGTAGTATATCAGAAGTGTGCCTTGACGTCAACGCACATTTATCACTGCATAACAGGTCGAAGAGAAAGAAAAGGGTATTCTCAATCACCTCCTGCGCCGCAATAGACAAAGAATAAGAAAAACCCCTCTGAAATCAACGATTTCAGAGGGGTTTTGGTCCGAGTGAGGTGACTTGAACACCCAACCTCGACATCCCAAATGTCGCGCCCTACCAGTTGAGCTACACCCGGATATTCAATTTCTGCCATTATACCACGGCGAGGGGTAAAAATAAAGATTTTTCTGTCTGTGGTCATTCCTGTGGTCAAAACCGCTTTTGTGCCGTTTTCTGCAATCGGGGAAAATCCCGCAAATGCAGGTGTCACAAGGCTTTGCGGTGTTTCGCCTTGCCCCGTCCCGGATACCGCCACGGCACTCCCAAAGCAAGCGCGCTACCAACTGCGCTAATCCCGGATTTTTGGTAATTCAGTTTTGCACCAGATGTGGTCAAACATGTGGTCAGGCGGTTTTTTTGACCACCTCGGCTTGCGGAGGAAGTGCCTGTATCGCAGGCGTATCAAGGGATTGCGGTCACGGTATTTTCCGGCTTGAAGGGGGAGCGACCCGCTCCCAAAGCAGGCGCGATACCAACTTCGCTATACCCGGATACTATTGATACTTGAATAGGGCTTCGATTCGAAGCCCTATTATTATACCGCCTGCTCTGCGCGGTTGCAAGGGTTATTTGCGGTGCGCGGAGCGTTTTTCGGCATCCTTGGGGCGCGTGCCCTTCATCGCCTCGTGTTCCTGACGGAGCTCGTCGTGCAGCTGGAGCGAACTCCACGCGGCATTGTCCTCGGTGACGACGGCCTTGAGCGCGACGACCACGCGGCTGCGGCGAAGAGACGAGAGCAGCGCGTCGAGCTGCGGACCGGAAAGATCGCAGAGCACGAGCATCTCGTCGGAAAAGCCGCCCTCGACGGTTTCCTCGACAGGGGAGAAGCCCTCAAGATCGCAGAGATAGCCGATCGGCTGCGAAAGCTCCTCCGGCGCGACGACGCGCCCGCTCACACCGAGCTTGAAGAGCGCGAAGCGGACCTTTTGCAGCCGTGCGGCGTCCTTAAAATTGTAAAGCAGTGCACATGCCATGGTCAAACCCTCCTCAGCGGTGCTGCGCGGCCTTCTGTGCCATGATATCGGGGTCGATGCAGAAATAGGTGAACTCGCCCGTGGCGAGGAGTTTGCCGCCCTCGCCTAAAATGTCCACATTGACAAGGCAGGTCGTTCTGCCGCGGTGGCGGACTTTGGCGTCCGCGCGCACGACGCCCTCCGACTGGTTGCGGAGAAAATGCATCGAGCTGCCCTGCGTCACGTAGGATCGACCATCCGTGTGGGCGGCATAGCCCGTGGCGTTGTCGGCCATCGTGTAGATCGCGCCGCCGTGCACGATACCGTAGGGATTCTTGCTCTCGGGGCGGATCTCAAGCTTGAAGATCGCGTGGTCGGGCTCGACAAATTCCGCTTCAATGTGATTATAGGTGGCAAAAAGATTCTTCTTGTTCAATTCCGCCGCCTGCTGGGCGGCTGTGAGCTGTTCCATGAAAGTGCTCCTTTGACATTGTTACTGTCGTATCCTACCACAGTGCGGCGATAAAAGCAACAATGCGGTGAAAACATCGAATCAGTAAAAATCGACAGAAGAATACGAATTTTGTATAACATTATCATTTTGATTGCAAAAAATGAAAAAACTTGTATCGCTTGCCCACTTCCATTTTGCGTGAAAGCCTGCTATACTACCTTTACCATAGAAAAATATGCGTTTGAAGGGAAATTCCCTATGGTATATGAGAGTAGTGCGTCCTCCCGCTGCGCCGCGGGGCCGAAGATCGCCGCCATCGGCGGCGGCACGGGCCTGTCGACGATGCTGCGGGGATTGAAAAAATATACAGACCGCTTAACGGCTATCGTCACAGTGGCGGACGACGGCGGCGGGAGCGGCGTGCTGCGCCGTGAAATGGGTATTCTGCCGCCGGGTGACGTGCGGCAATGTATGCAGGCGCTCGCGAACACCGAGCCTGTGATGGAGCAGCTTCTCGGCTATCGCTTTCCCGAGGGACAGCTCAAGGGGCAGTCGTTCGGAAACCTGCTGCTTGCGGCGCTCAACGGCATGGCGGGGAGCTTTGAAGAGGCCGTCGCCATGATGGGACAGGTATTGGCGATCTCGGGCCGCGTGCTGCCGGTGACGAACGCGGATGTACAGCTCGAGGCCGTGTTTGAAAACGGCGCGCGCGTTGTGGGCGAATCGCACATCTTCAACGCGAAAAAGCAGCAGGACTGCCGCATCCACCACGTTTCGCTTGTGCCGGAGCACCCGAAGGCGCTGCCCGACGCGCTCCGCGCTATTTCGGAGGCCGACCTCATCCTGCTCGGCCCGGGAAGCCTTTATACAAGCGTGATCCCGAATCTGCTCGTCGACGGTGTGGCCGACACGATCCGCGCGTCGCACGCGCAGAAGTTTTACATCTGCAATATCATGACACAGGACGGCGAGACCGAGGGCTACACCGCCGCCGATCATCTGGAAGCCCTGCAGCGTCACGGGCGGGAGGGGATCGTCGATCTCTGCCTTGCAAACAACGCGCCCATCCCGCGCGAGCTCGCCGCGCGATACAGTGAAGAGGACGCGGAGCTGCTGCGCGTCGACCGCGAGCGCATCGCGGAGCTGGGTATTGCGCTGGCGGAATACCCGCTGCTTTCGGCGCAGGGCGGCTACGCCCGCCATGACCCTGAGCTTCTGGCGCGGGCGGTCATGGAGCTGTATCGCGAGCGCACGGTGCGCATCTACCGCGGCACCCAGCAGTACATTACGGAAGAACAGGAGTGGAAATAATGCTCAACAGTAAGGAATTTGTCAGGGAATTGCAGCTGCGCCATGAGAGCGCCTGGATGAACCCGAATGTCGGGAGCGCGGACGCCGCACTCGCTGCGCTGCCGCTCACGCGCACGGACGTCGACGATGCCGAGGCGCGGCTGGAGCGTTTCGCTCCGTTTATCAAGAAGGTATTTCCCGAGACCGCGGCTGATCGCGGCCTCATCGAATCGCCGCTGACGGAGATCGAGCATATGCGCGCATGGCTCAACGAAAATGAAGATGCGCAGCTCGCAGGTAAGCTCTTTTTAAAGCGCGACAGCGACCTGCCCGTCGCGGGCAGCGTCAAGGCGCGCGGCGGATGCTACGCGGTGCTCAAGCACACGGAGGACTTAGCGCTTGCGAACCGGCTGGTCGAGATGCGCGATGATTACAGCGTGTTTGCCACGCGCGCGTTCCGCAACTTTTTCTCGCAGTATGAGCTGCACGTCGGTTCGACGGGCAATTTGGGCTTGAGCATCGGCATCATGGGCGCGGCGCTCGGCTACAGGGTCACGGTCCACATGAGCGCGGACGCGCGGCAGTGGAAAAAGGACCTGCTGCGCGCAAAGGGCGTAACGGTGCTCGAATACGGCGCGGACTACTCCTACGCCGTGCAGAAGGGCCGCGAGCGCGCGGCGGAGGACCCGAGAAGCTATTTTATCGACGATGAAAACTCTGTCGACCTCTTCCTCGGCTACGCTGTGGCCGCGCGGCGGCTCAAGGCGCAGCTCGCCGAGCAGAACATCGCGGTCGACGACGAGCACCCGCTGCTCGTTTACATTCCCTGCGGCGTCGGTGGCGCGCCGGGCGGTATCTGCTTTGGCTTGAAGCAGGAGTTCGGCGACGCGGCACACGTCTACTTCACTGAGCCGGTGGAAGCGCCGTGCATGCTGCTCGGCCTCGCCAGTGGCTTGCAGAATGAGATCTGCGTGCAGGATATCGGCCTGACGGGCCGCACCGCGGCGGACGGCCTCGCCGTCAGCCGCCCTTCGGGTTTTGTGGGGGAGACGGTCAAGGCGATCGTTAGCGGCGGTTTCACGGTGTCGGACGAGCGTTTGTTCGCCGACCTTCATGCCTTGTACGAGACGGAGGGCCTCTTTGTCGAGCCGTCCGCCTGCGCGGGCTTTGCCGGTGCGGTGGAGCTGTCCAAGATGACGGATTATCTCGAAAGCAGCGGCCTTGGCGCGCACTGGGAGAATGCCGCGCACATCGTCTGGGCGACGGGCGGCGCGCTCGTGCCGGAAGGCGAATGCGAAAACTACCTCGCAAACTGAAAAGAGATAAAAAGAAGGACTTCACGCATTGCGTGAAGTCCTTCTTTTTTGAGCCGCGGCGGGGAGGGGAGCCCCGTTACACGGGCGTCATCGTCAGGGTATAATTCGCCGTGCGGATCACGATCTGCGTTACGGCGCTCTTGGCCGTGTCAACGCTGAGCTCGGCGGTGTAGCCGGTGAAGCTGTCCTCCGCATAGGAGACATGCAGCGTCCAGGTCTCCGCACTGCCCACAGCGGCGGTGCGCTTGAAATCCGTGATGTGTTTGCTGCGCGCACCTGCGAACTGGCAGTCAAGGAAGCATTTGCCGATGTAGCTATTCTCCGCCCATACAGCCACCTCGGCATAAATCGGATAGCCGACATCACCTAGTTCCGGGCTGTTGCCGGAGATGCCAATCTGTTCATCGCTTGCAAAACCGCCCTTGACAGCATAGTAATTTGCAAAATAACTGACACCGTTATCAAAGAACGGGAACGGCTCGGCAGTAAATTTCACGGTGGTGACATCCGGTGTGTTGCTGACGTCGAGCGCGGCGTCGAAGCTCGTCTTTTTGCCGCCGCCTTCGAGCGTGCCGCGGTATTTGCCGCCCGCGAGGTAGCTGTTATTGAGGATCGTGAGCGCCTTATCGAGCGCGGCGTTGCCGGTGTCGGGATCGGTCGGCAGGCGGGCGGGGGCGGTGGTCGTGTCAATACGCAGACCGTTTTCAGCGTCCCACTGGTAGCTCCAGCCGAAGGCGTCGACCGCATAGGCCCAGGTGAGGGGGAAATAGGTGATGCCGTTATAATTGAAAATGGGATACTTTTCTTCCTTGTTATTGATCTGTGCGCCGTTAACGCTGATCTTGTAGGATGCCGGTGTGACGGAGACGCTGCCGCGCTGCGCCTTGCCAGTCTCGGCAACATAGGCGCTCTGCGCGCCGCCGGCGGTGATATTGAGCGACTTGGCGGCATTGTTCCAGTCGGTCTCCACGCCCATGAAACGGCTTAATTGATACGTCATGGGAAAGTAAGTGATGTTGCTATAGGTCAGCAGCGGGTACTTGGCGTTCTTGTTGTCGATGACCTGGCCGTTGAGCGTCACCTTGCCGATGACGATGTCGGCGCGCATCGCGGCCTCGGCCTGCGGCAGCAGACTGAACGCGAGGGCGATGCAGCAGGCGATGGCAAGCAGGACGCGCAGAAAAGTCTTGTTGATGGTAGACATAACATACTCCTTTCCGTTTTGTGATGGTTGACGCTTACTCGTACAGCTTGGCGCTGCGGTTGAGGTACACGAGCTCTATGATCTCGACCACGCCCAGAGCGATGGCAATGGCGAGAATGAACAGGAGCAGGACGATCAGGCTGCCGTTGTAAAAATAGAAGAAGGAAGCCGACGACAGACCCAAAAGCAGGAGCAGGGTAAGGAATGCACCGAAGCAGCCGATGATCACGACCTGCCAGGTGCAGAGCTTGCGCCATTTGGCGGCCATCTCGTCATCCGCGCCGTCGAATGCTTCGGCGCAGGCGGTGAGCTGGTGATACGCCGAGAGCGCGGAAAGAACAAGCAGCAGTCCCAGCAGAATCACCAAAAAGACGAGCAGGCCGGTGGAATTGGATTCGTCGATCCGCTCCTGCAAGCTGGAAAGACCGACAAGCGCGGCAAAGGGAAACAGAACCAGCGGAAAAAGGTTGAGGTACACGACGCTGCGGAAGCGCGGCACGGCTGCGCTCAGCTTCCAGAGTACGATGAGCGTGAGAATGCTGACCGCAAGCGACACCACACTCAGTACAACGCCGAGCGCCGGGATCTTGTCACCGAGCTTGAAGGTGTTGTTCAGGAGATTGATGACGATATTGGCGATGCCGAGGCGGAAGAGGTTCTGGAACCCCTTGTGCAGCAGCGGCGCGTTTGGCCTCTCGCGCAGGGGGATGACCGGCGGCGCGGGCGGGGGAGTGACAGCGCTCTCTGCGGGGACGGGAACGGCAATGGGGGAGGCTTCGGGGACGGGGTCAGGGCTTGGTGTCGAATTATTTTCCATCATGGCGGTTCTCCTCTCTTGTTCTCTCGCTTTTTATTTTTCTCTCAATTTGAAATACGGTCACGCTCACTGGAAGCGGTATCCCTGCGCGGTAAGGGAGGCAAGGTAGTTCATAAAGTTTTCGTACTGCTCAAAGTGCAGCAGGTCGCTTGCCTCGA
>ERZ827498.3827-NODE-3827-length-12299-cov-2.526462_pt1 | contig 12299 bp, 11 predicted proteins | sample MGYA00519865_ERZ827498 | MGnify/ENA primary metagenome ERZ827498 (study PRJEB31778, sample SAMEA3449328) | human gut metagenome | biome: human gut; feature: human-associated habitat; material: faeces | place: United Kingdom | collected 2010/2012 ...
TCGATGTATGGCTTTATTTCTTCCTTGCTCTTGTACCCGCCGTGGTCGGCTGCAATGGCGATCTTCATGGCAACTCCTTTGGTCATATAGTTTTAAATCCCGCGCTCCTCAATAACCTGTTCATGTACGCAAGGCCCATGTCCGTCTCCGGCAGCGCCTCGCAGAGTATTACGTCCGCTTTGTCCTCCTGGGCGCGGAACTGTGCAAAAAGGCTCTCGCAGAGGGTAAGGGGATTTTTTCTCTCGCCTATTATAACATACCTTTTCCCCCTGTAGAAACAGCGAGTTTCCTCGGTGGCGAAAATTATGCAGGTCAGGCCCTCCGCCTCCCGCCTGTCGTACTCGGCTATGAGCTTTGCCGCCATATCCGGCAATGAGCCTGTGCCTACGATAACCTGGGCGTCGGGGGCGTAATGCTTGTACTTCATGCCGGGGGAGGCCGCGGCTTCCCCCTGCTTTAGGGGGGCTAAAACGGCGGGGGAAAGGTTTACCGGGCCTATTACGGCTTCCAGCATTTCCCGGGTAATACCGCCGGGACGGAGTATGGTGACGGCGCCTCCCATGAGGGACACCACGGTGGACTCCACGCCTATATTGCAGGGGCCGCCGTCTATTATTACGTCTATTTTCCCGTTCATGTCTGCCTTGACGTGATCGGCGGTGGTGGGGGAGGGCTTGCCGGATAAATTCGCGCTGGGTGCGGCTATGGGCACCCCCGCAGCGCGTATGAGGGCCAGCGCCGTCCTGTTGTCGGGCATCCGCACGGCGACGGTGTCCAGCCCCGCGCTTACCTCGTTGGGCACCCTGCTGCTTTTCAGGTATACCATGGTCAGCGGCCCCGGCCAGAACTCGTCCATCAGCAGCCTTGCCCTTTCCGGAACCGACTTCCACAGATCCTTCAGGTCGCTCTTTTTTGCGATATGCAGTATCAGCGGGTTGTCGTTGGGCCGGCCCTTGGCCTCGAATATCTTATTTACCGCCTCACCGTCAAGGCCGTTGGCCCCAAGACCGTAGACGGTCTCGGTAGGGAAGGCCACCAGGCCCCCTGAGCGTATTACGCTGCCTCCCAGCTTTGTGCCTGCCTCGGGCTGTTTGACGGCATTGAAGTACCGAGTCTCCAATTATTCCGCCTCCCCGGTGAGCTGGGCTGTGCGCTCCGCCAATATCAGCGCGTCTATCATCTCGTCCATGTCCCCGTCAAGGAAGGCCTCCAGCCGGTAGAGGGTCATGTTTATCCTGTGATCCGTCACCCGGCCCTGGGGGAAGTTGTAGGTGCGTATGCGCTCGCTGCGGTCGCCACTGCCCACCATGCTGCGGCGGGCGGAGGCCTCCGCGCTCTCCTTTTCCTTGAGGAAATGCTCGTATATGCGGGACTTGAGCACCTTCATGGCCTTGTCCTTATTCTTATGCTGGCTGCGCTCGTCCTGGCACTGGACCACTATGCCGGTGGGTATATGGGTGATGCGTATGGCGGATTCCGTCTTGTTTACGTGCTGCCCCCCCGCGCCGCCTGAGCGGTAAGTGTCTATCTGAAGATCCTTGGGGTCTATCTCCACCTCCACATCCTCAGCCTCCGGCATTACGGCGATTGTCGCGGCGCTGGTGTGTATGCGGCCCTGGGATTCAGTCTCCGGCACACGCTGGACGCGGTGAACTCCGCTTTCGAACTTGAGCCGCGAATAGGCTCCCCTGCCTATGATGTTCAGCACCACTTCCTTTACGCCCCCTGCCTCGGTGGTGTTTTCGTTCATGTATTCCATTTTATAGCCGTGGCGCTCTGCGTAACGCTGGTACATGCGCAATAGGTCTGCGCCGAAGAGCGCCGCCTCGTCGCCGCCTATGCCTGCGCGTATTTCCAATATTACGTTTTTCTCGTCGTTGGGGTCCTTGGGCAGCAGCATTATCTTCATATCCTCTATGAGCTTCCGCTGCTTTTCCGCAAGCTCAGCCATCTCCATGTGCACCATTTCCTTCATCTCGGGATCAAGGTGCTCCTCCAGCATGGCCTTGCAGTCCGCTTCGGACTGCACTGCGGCGGTATACTCGTCAAAGGCGTTGACTATCTCCTCAAGCTGGCTGTGCTCCTTTACCATCTCCCGCCAGGCGGCCTGATCGTTCATTGCGTCTGGGGCTGAGAGGGCTGCGGTCAGCTCCTCGTAGCGTCTTTTCAGTGCGTTAAGCTTGTTTATCATATTCCTCCGTCCATTCTATAAGCCCTGCGTTCTCAAGGCCGCATATTTTCACAACGTGGTCGAATGCCCTTTGGGTCTTTTTAAGCTCGCCCTCGCTCAGCGGCTCCAATCCGCCGCGCCTTTGCTCCTGCTCCCAGCAGGGTATCGCCTGATGCAGCCGCCTGCCGCCGGCCTTCTGTATTACGCAGGCGGTGGGCAGGTAGCTCATCTCGATGCTTACGCCGCTCTCGTCCCTTTTCACATCCAGCCGTAAAAACAGCCCGTACTCGGTATTCTTACCCGCCATGTTGGATATGAAGTTGCTCATGGAGTAGGCGACAGGCACTCTTCGCCCGTCCTCCGCCGTTATCCATTCAAAGGGCTCGGCGCAGTGGGGGTGGCTGCCTATTACAGCGTCCGCGCCCCATTCCGCAAGCATTTGGGCGTACTCCCGCTGCCGCCTGACCGGGCTGTCCATATACTGCTCGCCCCAGTGGGGGAAGGCTATGACCACCTCCGCGCCGGCGCTCCTGCAGGCCCTTATCTCACCTTGTATGCGCTCCCGCTGGGATACCCGCCCCACGGCCCAGCTGTCTCCCCCCAGCCTCGCGTCATAGCTGTTCACGCTCTCGGTCATGGCGACAAATCCGAAGGTGATGCCGCCCGCCGTCATTATGCAGGGGGCGTCCCGCTCCTCCTCGCTTAAATACGTCCCGGTCTGCATAAGCCCGGCGGCTCTAAGCGTCTCTATCGTGCGGAAAAGCCCATCCTTGCCCCTGTCCAGGCAGTGGTTGTTGGCGATGGTCAGAAGGTCGAAGCCCACGGCCCTGAGGTTTTCCGCAAGCTCGTCCGGCGCATTGAAGGTCTGGTAGGGCTGCTTGGGGTTGGGGTCATCCTCGGTTGGGGGCGGCGCGGCGAGCCGCCTTTGGGTATAACCCGCTGCCTCCCCCGCAAGGGTGCATTCGAAGTTGCCCGCCATTATATCCACGGAGGAGAACAGGGGCTCCATGGCGTAAAAGCTGGGCCTGAAATCGTACCCTTCGGCGGTCTTGGCCCCCTGTATCTGGCTCGTCATCATGAGTATGTCCCCCACTATGCCCACGCTGGCCCGGTATACCTCCGGCTCCGGCGAGGTGGAGGGGGTTGGCGAGGGGGAGAAATTGGGTGAAGGGGAGAGCGTTATCTCCGGCTCCGCCGGAAGCGCCGCGCCCACGGCGCAGCCCGCCATGAAAAGCAGCGGCAGCATGAGGAATGTCAGCCTTTTCATCTCCTGACCGCCACCACCCTTTCTATGCCGCAAATATCCTTTATTATTTCCGCTTTCGGGAACATCGCCGCCACGTCCGCCGCCTGCCCCGCGCCCACCTCCATAAGGAGAGTGCCGCCGGGGTTCAGGTGGGCAGCATAATCCCGGGATATCCGGCGGTAAAAGTCCAGCCCGTCCGCGCCGCCGTCCAGCGCAAGCACCGGCTCCCGCTTTACCTCGGCCTGCAATGAGGCAAGCTCCGAGGTGGGTATATAGGGTGGGTTTACGCAGATAAGGTCGAAGCTATCGGATATATCAGAGAACATGTCCGTCAGCAGGAATTTGCCCGGTACGCCGTTCAGCGCGGCGTTTTCCCGGGCAAGGGCAAGGCAGTCCGGGCTTATATCCCCGAAGGTCACCTCAAAGCCCCCAAGCTTTGCCAGCGATACCCCTATGCAGCCGGTGCCGCAGCACAGGTCAAGAAGCGTCTTGCCGCCTATCGACAGCGCCTCCTCGCACAGCGTCTCGGTGTCCTGCCTCGGTATCAGAGCGCAGGGCCGCGTGTAAAAGGGCAGCCCCATAAACTCCCATTTGCCCAGTATGTACTGCAGGGGCTCGCCCTGCGCCCGCCTTTTTGCTATGCTTTCTATCTCGGCCTTCAGCCCGGTGGAGAGGGGAGGGGCTTCTATATTTATGCGCCCTATGGGGAGGGCGGTAAGGTCGGATATAATTATCCGCGCCTCTGCTTCATGCTCCTCAGTAACGGGGGAAAGCAGCTCCTCCGCGTATTCCAGCGCGGTCATGCTTCCGCCTTATCCGCCGTCTCTTCCCGGTTCCTTCTCACCGCCTCCATCGCCTCCTTTGGCTCTGATATGGCAAGGTTGAAGGAGGCTATGGCCACCTCCAGCATGTCCGCCGTAGGCTCCTTGGTGGTGATGTACTGGAGCGCCATGCCGGGGGCGCGGATTATCTTTGTGAATATGTTTTCGTACCTTGCGGCGAGCTTCAGCACCTCATAGCTTATTCCTGCCACCAGCGGCAGGAACACTATGCGGGAAAGCAGCCTGAGCCAAAAGCTCTCGTTCCAGCCCACCGCGGCGAAGAACACTATGGATACCGCCATGACGAGGAAAAGGTAGTTGGTGCCGCAGCGGGGGTGGAGGCGGCTGTGCTTCATGGCGTTTTCCGGGGTGAGGGGGTCGTCCGCCTCATAGCAGGCGATGGTCTTATGCTCCGCCCCGTGGTACATGAAAACCCGCTTTATATCCTTCACGCTTGCGCAGAAGAATATGTAGCCTATAAAAATGCATAGCCGCACAAGCCCCTCGACAAGGCACTTTGTGGCGGAGGCGGCGGCGCTGCCCCTGAATATAAGGCTGCTTATAAACTGGGGCAGCAGAAAGAAAAGGCCTACGGACAGCGCCACGGCCAGTATCACCGCAAGGCCCATCACAACCTTTTCCACCGACTTGCCCAGCTTTTCCGACAGCCACTTCTCGAATTTTGTGGGCTCCTCGTCTATGGGGTCGCCTATGAGCTCGGCGGATCTGGTGAGGGTATTCATGCCTATGGTGAGGCTCTCCACGAAGGCCACCACGCCCCGCACTATGGGGAGGCCTAAAAAGGTACCCTTTTTCGCCCTTGTGGTATATTCTTTATAATCCAATATTATGCGGCCCTTTGCGTCCCGGACCGCCATGGCGATGCCGCCGGGGGCCTTCATCATGACGCCCTCCATAACGGCCTGACCGCCGACAGAACATTTCTTCATTAAATTACTCCTTCCGGCGCCTATTCCACGCCAAGATACATTATAACATAAGAATTATTTTAGTGGATACAAAAAAAGCGGCTTTTAAGCCGCTTTATTTGTATTTGCGCCGTTTAGCCTACCGCCTTGAGCAGCATGTACAGCTTTGCGATGCTGTCGTTGTCGCCGCTGTCGCCGCAGGTGACGAGCATCATGTACTTGCCGTTATCGGTAAGGGCGGAGGTGTTCGCCCAGCTCTTGCCCGAGAAGGTATTTACATAGGACGCCACGCTGGAGAGGTACTGGGCGGTGGTGTAGTTCCAGGGCTGCGCCATCTGGGGCAGTATGTTCTTATACGCCTTGTTCTTGGGTACCTCGAAGAAGGCCACTACCTCCCAGCTGCTGCTGCCCTCCCAGCTTGCGGAAATGGACTTTCCGTAGCCTGAGCAGCTCGCCTTGCACTTTTCGCAGCTTGACTTGCCCAGTATGGCGTTCTGGATGTGGTGCAGGTTGTGGAAGTAGGAATTTGAGGTGCCTACCTTCTTGCGGTTGTTGTGGCCCATTACCACCGCTACCTGAGAGCCCTGGGCCGTGGTGGTGTGTACGTAGTAGTAGCTCTTGCGGAGCACATAGTCATAGTAATAGTATGTCTTGCCCTTCTTTTCGCCGATATAGTTGCCGTAGATGGGGTAGGTGCCTGCGCCGGGTATGCTGATGCTGCCCCACTTTTCGGAGCTGGAGCCGGTGCCCTTGCCTGCGGGGGTGCCTATGGCGGCCATGCCCGTGTTGTTGGAGGTCACGTTGCCGCCGTTTGTGCCGGTGTTGTTGTTGGGCTTCTGCTCAACCACGTTGCCGCTGGTGAAGGTGAAGTCCTGAGCCCGGACGAAGCCCCGGGTGCCGTTGTAGTCCACATACAGGAAGCTGCCGCTGGCGTCTGTGCCCAGCACGGTGAAGGTCTTGCCCCGCATATTGCGCAGCTTGGTAGCGCCCTTGGTGGAGCTGGTGGCGGTAGAGCGGACGTATATGTTCTTGTCCTTGGATACGGCGCTCTTGGCCTTGTCGTACATATTCACGCCGGAGGCCGTGCCGCCGGTGGTGCCGGCAGTGCCGCCGCTGGTGGGCAGGTTGGCTACGTTGATGGAGCCGGAGCTTGTGCTCCTGAGGTTGGAGATGGCGCTTGCGGGTACCCAGCCCGCCACGCTGCCTATGGTGACGTATACCTGGGAGCCGGAGGCGTCGCGGTAGTTGACGGTGACGTTGCCCGCGTTCTGCACGATGCCTACCGTCTTGCCGTTATTGGTAATAACAGTGCCCGCAGCGAGGTTGGCTGAGAAGGTGCCGCTGGCGGTGTTCTGGTTCTGGTTTACATAGGGGGTGGGGGCGGGGGTGGTAGTGCCGCCGATGGTACCGCCGATGGTTCCGCCGCTGGTGGGCAGGTCGGAAAGGCTTATGGAGGAGCCGTTCCTTCTAAAGCCGGAGAGGGAGGAGGCGGCTACCCAGCCGGTGACGTTGCCTACGGTCACGTTTACCTGAGTGCCGGCCGCGTCGCGGTAGTTGACGTTGATGCTGCCGCCTACGCTTACGGGGTAGTTGGTGCCGTTGACGTTTATGGCCGCCCCGGTGGCGATGGTGGCGGTATAGGTGCCGGTGATGCCGGAGGTCGAGCCGCCGGAGGTCGTGCCGGAGGTGGAGCCGGAGGCAGAGCCGCCGGTGCTCTTGTCATAGCCTATGCCGGAGATGGCGGAGGGGTATACCCAGCCGGTGTAGGTCTTGCCGTCATAGCTGACGGTGACGTTGTACATGCCGGATTTGTTATCCTGCCTGTTTATGGTGACGGGGCCGCTGACATACAGCTCGACCTTCCTGCCCTTGGTGTCCTTGTAGACAGGGGTCTGGGCCGCCGCCGTGCCTACGATATTATAAGCGAAGGCGGGAAGTGCGGTCAGCACCATCAGTGCCAGCATGGCCACTGCTACGATGCGGATAATAGTCTTTTTCATAACGCTTTCCTTTCAGAATGATTTCTTATTTTTCTTTCTTTTGGGATACGTCCTCATCATCGTCGAACACGAAGGCGGCGCGAAGAGGGTCGTAGTCCTTTTTTTCGGCGGACGCGGCGGTCTTATGCCCCGCCGCCGCAGCCTTTCTGTCGGTCTTTTTCGAGGAGTACACCATCATGACTATCAGGCTTGCAAAGCCCAGCGCCCAAAGCGCGATGGCTATGGGGGAGCCGTAGGCTATGACGCCAAGATACTCCAGAAGGTTGGATACCGTGAGCAGCACGCCGGATATGGCGGCCAGAATGCGCAGCCCCTTGACGTATTGCTCCCTCGGACAGTTCAGGTACTCGTTCTCATACAGCTTGCCGCGCCCGCCTATGGCGGCATATATGAGGTACACGCCTATTATAAGGCCAAAGAGCGAAAGCATATCGCTTCCCAATGATTATTTCCTCCTGATTTTATCAACCAATATCCCTTATTTCAAGGCATATGGCAATGATTTAAAATATTGTTCAAAAATGTATTGGCTGAATCCGTGGATTTTTTAGCAGGCGCACCCTTTACAGCCTCTTCAGCTTTGCGCCCTCCTTGCTGTCCTCCACCGCAAAGCCCATGGCCTTCAGCTCCTCGCGGATCTGGTCTGCCCGTGCCCAGTTCCTGGCCTTGCGGGCTTCTGCGCGCTCGTTTAGCAGAGCGACCGCCTCTTTGGGGAATTCCTCCGACTTACTGTGCTGGAGTATGCCCAGCACGTTGGTCATATCGTCAAAGAGCTTTGCCGCCCTGTCAAGCGCCTCCCGGCTCCGGGGCTCGGTAACGAAGGTGTTGACAGCCCGGGCGTAGTCGAACATTGCGCCCAGCGCGTCTGCGGTGTTCAGGTCGTCGTCCATGGCGTCGCAGAACCTCTTTTCATGCTCCGCAAGGGAGGCGATGAAGCTCTCGTCCTCTGCGGTAGCGGGGCCTTCCTTAGCTTCGGCAAGGCGTTCCCGGGCGGTGCGAATACGGGTGAGGGCGGTGTTGGCCTGCTCTATAAGCTCACGGGTGAAATTGATGGGGTTCCTGTACTGGGCGGAGAGCAGGAACAGGCGGACGGCCTCAAGGTCGAATTCCTGAGCTATGTCCCGCACCAGGCGGAAGTTGCCAAGGGACTTGGACATCTTCTGATTATCTACATTTATATAGCCGTTATGCATCCAGTACCTTGCGAAGGGCTTGCCTGTGGCCGCCTCGCTCTGGGCTATCTCGTTTTCGTGATGGGGGAATATAAGATCCTGCCCGCCCGCGTGAATGTCAAAGGTGGGGCCCAAAAGCTCCATACTCATGGCGCTGCACTCTATATGCCAGCCCGGGCGTCCTTTGCCCCAGGGGCAGTCCCATGCCGGCTCACCGGGCTTGGCGCCCTTCCAGAGGGCGAAGTCCAGAGGATCCCTCTTCAGGTCTCCCGGCTCTATGCGCGCGCCGGACTCAAGGTCGTCTATGGACTGGCCTGAAAGCTTGCCGTAGCCGGGGAAGGAGCGCACGCGGAAATACACGTCGCCGGAAGGCGTGGCGTAGGCCTTGCCGTCGGCGATGAGGCGCTCGGTGAGGTTGAGCATTTCCTGAATGTGCTCGGTGGCCCTGGGCTCGATGTCGGCGCGGATCACGCCGAGGCGGTCCATGTCCTCATGGTAGGCCTTGATGTAGGTTTCCGCGATTTCGGTGCTGGAAACGCCCTCGTCGTTGGCGCGCTTGATGATCTTGTCGTCCACGTCGGTAAAATTGCGGACGAAGGTGACTTCATAGCCTTTATAGCGGAGCAGGCGCACCAGGATGTCGAACGCCACCGCGGAACGGGCATGTCCGATGTGCGACAGGGCGTAGGCCGTGATGCCGCAGGCGTAGACGCCCACCAGCCCCTTGCGGACGGGCGTGAACGTTTCCTTTTTTCGGGACATGGTATTGTAGAACTGCATGGAGGCTCCTTTGGACGCGGGGAAAGGGGGAGCCGGGGAGGGCGCTTTTGGCGAAAAGCGCCCTCCCCGGACCCCCACCCGCAAAAACTTTGGCTGGTGGGGAGGCCGCACGGCGGGAGTTCCGTTACGCGCGGGTCCGGAAGCAAGCGGAAGGAAATCCGCCGCCTGCCGTATGGGGCGGGCGTGTTGGGAAGGCCGTCCGTTGCGGCCCAAAGCCGTTTCCGGACGGGCTCGGCCCTTATCCTTCTATCTGGTTGATGCGGCGGAGGTGGCGGCCGCCTTCAAAAGCGGTGTTCAGGAACAGTTCCGCGATGTCGAGGGCCACGCCCTGGCCGGTCACGCGCTCGCCGAGGCAGAGCACGTTGGCGTTGTTGTGCTGGCGGGTGGCGCGGGCCTGAAATTCGCATCCGCACAGCGCCGCGCGGATGCCGGGGATGTGGTTGGCGGTCATGCTCATGCCGATGCCCGTCCCGCACACGAGGATCCCGAAAGAGGCGGGTTCGTCGCCGGGCGTGGCGTTGCCCGCGTCGGCAAGGACTTTGCCGCATACGCCCTTGGCATAGACGGGGTAGTCGCAGCTTTCCGTGGTGGCGGGGCCGAGGTCGTGGACATCATGCCCTTTTTCGGAAAGGCGCTTTACCAGCGCGGCCTTGAGTTCCAGTCCGGCGTGATCGGAGCCGATATAGACGGTAGCCATCGTTTTCCTGTCTTTTTTTGATGTGAGAAAAGCTCCCCGCTGGGGACGGTTCCAATAAAAAAAGGACATGCCTGCCTTTTTCATAAGCGTGCATGGCGAAGTGTCAACAGGCGGGCGATGAGTGTTTGCCCGCCATTACTGATTTCTTCTGTACCGTTTCCCGGAAAAAAAGGAAATGCCCGCCGAAGCGTTCGCCCGATGAGGAAAGCCTTTGGAAAAAGAGGGATGGGCTCCGCGCCGGAAGGCTCGGGGAAGGGAATGTTTCTTCAGAAAAGTTTCCCTCCTCAAGGCGTCCTGTTCAACGCCCATCCGCCTTAAAGCAACCCCCCGAACCGGGCGCGGAGCGGGGCGAGGTGCCCGGCGCGGTGGGCTTCCCGGTCTTTTTCAAGCCGGACGATATCGCCTTCAAGCAGGGCAAGGTCGCCCGCAAGCTGTTCGCGCCGGGGATCGGCGAGGGTCGCCATGCGCGACAGTTCGTCTTGGATGGCCCCTTGGCGGCGGCGCATGAGCGTCAGGCGGCGCTGGTAGCCGATATCCGGCCCGGCAATCCAGCGCGTTTCGGCCCACAGCACCCACAGGCCCAGATACATGATCCGAAAGAGTTCTTCGATACGGTTCAGAGACGTCTGGAAGTCCATCAGTTGCCCCCCTTCTTGATGGGTTCGATGATGGTACCCGCCGGAAGCTCCAGGGCAAGCTGGTCGTCCCGGAATGCCGCATTGGGCTTCTGGCGGTCCTTGACCAGCAGAATGGCGGAATAGCCGTCGGGATGCGTCAGCTTGAACTTGTAGGGCAGAGGCGGGTTGCCGTCGTCATAGGTGATATCCATGACCCACCCCTTTTCCGCCGACCAGCGGACGGGCAGGCCGTCGGGCCGCAGTTCCAGCATCCCCGGCAGGATGCCGCCGGAGAGCGTGAAGGCGATGTCGCCGTTGGGCAGGGCGCGGGGGTTGAGCCCCTCGGCCGCGCCGAAGACTTCGTGGAAACGGCCGCGCATGAGCGAGGAGAAGTCGCGCAGGGAGAAGGGCACGGGCCTGTCGAAATTGAGCTGCACACGCTGCGGGCCTTTGTGGACGATGGCCTTGTTCTCGTTGGGCGCGTAGGCCGTGAAGCTGTCCTGCGTTTCCTGGATGCGGGCCACCAGCGCGCCGATCCCGGCCATGACGTCGAGGCGTATGGGCAGATAGCCGTTGCTCCAGAGCAGGGTTTCCACGCGGCGCGTGTCGCCTTGCGAACCGTAGCGGAGGCTGCCGCTCAGGCGGTACGGATCGTGATCCGAGGCGCGGGCGGAGGCATAGCCCTGGTAGGCTTGCCACGCGGCGTTGGAGGCGTCCGAAGGCGCGGACGTCCCGATCTCCGTGCCGCGCGTGGCGCAGGCCTGGAGCGACAGGACGAGCAAGGCCGCGAGTATCAGGCGGAAGGGAGCGGAAAGGCGGATGTTCATAGCGAGTTCAGCTTCTTGCGTATGGTTTCAGGATTCGGGTGGTCCAGTTCGAGGGCCCGTTCCCATCCTGTGCGCGCTTCGTTTTTGAGCCCTTGGGCGTTGGCAATGTCGCCGTAGTGTTCCCATATGGTGGGATCGCCGCCGTCGGGGAGGCTTGTCGCCCGGCGGACGAGCTCCCATGCCTCGGCGTTCTCGCCCCGGCGGAAGTGCGCCCAGGCGAGGGAGTCCAAAATGTACGCATGGTCAGGGGCCTGCTTGAGCGCCGCTTCGAGCAGCAAGACCGCGCGGTCCAGATCCTTGCCCTGCTCGGCCAGCGAGTAGCCCACATAGTTCAGGGCCTGATAATCCTCGGGATTGCGGGCGACGATGGATTCCATCACGGCGAGGGCCTCGCGCTTGCGGCCGAGGGAATCCAGCACGCTGCCGTAGACATAGGCGATTTCGTCGTCCGAAGGCCAGATCTGCTGCGCCGCCGTGGCCGCGGTCAGGGCTTCCTTGTAGCGGTCCTGCAACAGGTACAGGTGGATCTCCATGAGCCGGAAATCCCGTTCCGTGGGGAACTGGCTCTGGCCCTGAAGGATGAGCTGCATGGCGTCTTCATAGCGCTGCTGATCGTGCAGCAGCTGGATGCGCAGGCGCAGCGCCCGGTCGTAAAAACGGTTTTCCGGGGGAATGGATTCAAGGAAGTTCAGGGTTTCCTGCACGTCCTTGTGGTATTCGTAGGCGATGGCGGCGAGGTAGAAATGCACCTCGTCCGGCGCATTGGGATCGCTCTTGAGGCCGTCGAGCAGGGCCTCCGCCTCGGGGTACATCCTCGCGTCCAGAAAAAGCGTCGCCGCCGTGAGCTTGTAGCCGTAGGTGGCGGGGCCGTTCAGGGCGTAGTCCAGGGCTTTCTGCCCCTTTCCGGCGCGGATCTGGCCTTCGACCATCCTGATCCAGATGTCCGGATTGTCCGGGTCCTGCTCGATCAGGCTGTTATAGATTTCGTTCGCTTCGGAGAATTGCCTGTCCGCTTCCAGCAGGCGGGCCAGCTCGAACCA
>ERZ827498.3829-NODE-3829-length-12294-cov-4.954653_pt1 | contig 12294 bp, 10 predicted proteins | sample MGYA00519865_ERZ827498 | MGnify/ENA primary metagenome ERZ827498 (study PRJEB31778, sample SAMEA3449328) | human gut metagenome | biome: human gut; feature: human-associated habitat; material: faeces | place: United Kingdom | collected 2010/2012 ...
TGACACAAATATACGCAATTCTTCGGATATAAACTAATTTTCAACATCTACTTATGACAAAATAAAATAAACCAAATTGATTTTGATTATCATAACAGTGACATAAGAAATTAGGATATAATAGTAAATCAAATATGCCACAACACAAATACATATCTAAAGAACGTTTTGATACAACTCTAAGGAACGACTTTAAATATATACTTCTGATTTTAACATCTTTAAGTAGGAGGAAAAGGAGGAGAGAAGTAAAGAACATAAGTAAGCTATCATTCCCTCCTGTAAAACTTATAAATTTACCCCCTCACTAATAAAGATATTTAACACACAGCATAAGGTTGGAATACATAACACAATTGTGGCACTGATTTTTTTTGGGATATTCAAATCGTATTCACGTACATAGGCACCTGTAAAATAGTAAACTATGGGATAAGCAATTGTCCAATAGTTAGGGATACATGAGAACGAATTTCTATTTATCATCCCTGGAATGATGGTTATTAAGGTCACAACACTAATTAACATTTGTTTTTGTCTTATATCGAGTGCATGGTAGAGAATGTTCAAGAATGGTGTTATAAGGAATAAACCAATCCACATATCTATGTACCACGAATATCGAATAATTTTTAAGGTAAGTATGCTCGTAACTAAATTATAGAAAGTAAATTTTTCGTTTAAAACAAATATTCGAAAAAAACACCAGGTAATAACAAAGAATAGGATGGAATATAATACTTTTTTCCCTCCAAGAAAATACTTGTTATCCAGACTCTTATTGCAATTCAAATATCCTGTGAGAAACAGAAATAATGGCACTGCTACTTGGAAAATTATCAAAAAGAAGCCCTGCAAGTACATAGACAATCCGTCAAATGATGCATTCCAAAAATGTGAGTTCAACATAAAATGTTGTGACATCACAAATAATATTGCTACAGAACGAATTAAATCTAAAGCAGGATTATAAGTATTGTTCATATTAATTGTAAATATTGATGTTTTGCAAAATTGACAGAATAACGGATTTAGGATTAGCAATTTTATCCCAATATTGACGTGCAGATTGTTCTAACTTTTGTCTTAATGCCTTGTCGTATAAAAGAGATTCTATTGCTTCCTGTAAGTCCTTTTCATTATTAACGATTAATAAATCCTGATTTTCAACTAACTCTACGGGCAAATCATTGGAAAGAGGAGTTGTAATGATAGCTTTACCCATAGCAAGAAATTCCGGCAATTTCCATCCATGACATTCTCTTACGGCTGGGGTGTTAAATACACAAAATGATTTTCGGGTCTTTGCAATGTATTCAGACGGTTTTACCCTTTTGTTTGTACATAGCCATTCCCATCCTTTTGGAACTTTTGCTGATAAAGAGTGAATCACAAACCCTCCTTCAAATCTGATGGAATCATTATTGGCCAACGAACTTGCAAATTGATATCGTAATCTATTGGTGTGTTGGATACACTCCTGATAGTTCCATAGTGAAGCAATCAAAAATGCATAATGATTATCAATATCGGAGGAAGAGGTATGCGATAAATAATGATGTAAATAATCTCTACGAACAATCAGCCAAATATAATTACGCAACGTAATTCTAAGGTCTGATATTGTTCCGTAGTTTTTTGTCTTATAGGCTAAAAACGTATTATACAATCCCTTCATAATCGTTTTAAACGGATTCCATATCCTAAATCCGAATGAAGGTGGCAATAACAGCAACTTTTCTTGATGTGTGCCATTATCTTCAGTTGATTTATAATTTGTTTTGGCATAGATGTCACACCATTGGTAAGCTTTTTCCATGAACGTACGTGGGTCGCGGGCATCTATTGCAACCTTTTTGACAACACAATCCTTTTCTACGAATGTACACAGCAAGATTCTGTCAATAACATAATCGGATTCATCAAAAGAAACTTGTCGGGAATACTGTCCCGAAAACTTCACGTTATGTTTGCCTAATGTCTGATACAATCCGTATATATAAAAAGCAGCGTAACGGATATCACATCTTGGATCTATAAAAGCTTTCATAGTCGTATCTTGTTTAAGAACCGATTCATGATGATTTCTGTGGCTTGACCAACCATCGTATCTATATCTTGATTCGCATCTATGAAGACGACATGCTTTCCGAAGGATGTAAGTTTTTTGAACTCAAACAACTGTCGTGAGATCTCTTCTTTCGTTAATTCCTGCTTGCGTTTATAGATAACATCTGGGTCGGCAAGTAACACAAATACTATTTGAGGTTGGATGACAAGTCGGGCAAATGTAACACGAACCCATCTGGGAAGATTGATGCGTGACCGCTTAGGGTCTACAACGAAATCGTAGATATAGCGGTCATATATGGAGAAGCGCTCGTACTGAACTTCTTTACGCAATAATAGAGGGATACCGATTACATAATCTGTCCAGTAGTAGAGCATCCTTAAGAAGGAGGAAAAGGCGTTGGATGGTTTGGCACGATGAGGGTTGGTGAAATCCTTATCCTGTTTCATTATTCCTGCCCGTTCACCTGCAGCCCCCAAATTGGGGAATATATTGGGCCGGAAATGGTGTACGCAAAAACGTTCCTTGTCAGAGATATAATACTTACGAAGTTCAAGGATGAGGTTTTCAATAAAAGTTGTTTTCCCAGTGCCGTCGGGTGCTTCCACTGCAAAAAAGCGCCAGTATTTTCTGGGACACCATATAATCCGGTAAAACTTTCCTGCCAGGAATCGTCCCACTTGAAGAATAGTACTTATTGGATGCTTGACAAAAATCCTTTTCATGGCTGACTTTTCAAACTCTTTGGCATGATTCTCTATAGCATCAAAATCTTTGTTTTCAAGCAGGGCTATCATCTTTTGACCTTGGTTGTTACCCCAAAAGTGAAGGATTTCGCTGTCACATGCTTCTTTGCAGGTAAAGTAGTTGCTGGCTATCAGGTTCCGGTATTTCTCTTTCAATCTTTTATATGCTACAATGTTTTGGACGAGCAGCATCACAATGTCCATGGGTTTGTTGAGGACATAAAAGTTTTTGAATTTGATGACTTGCTTGTATAAATAATTGAATGAGAAGAATTCAAATCCCTTATAAATTTCATTTTCTATAATATCAATGTGTATGCCGAATTTTTTTGTGTGTTCCATGATGTACCAGCATCGCATTCTGTCAAACTGTGTAATCTGATAATAATGGATTCCAAAATGTCTCATGGTATCCAAGATGGACTCCATTACCATGCTATAGGAACGGGGGACTATGACAATATCCACATCCTTTCCTGAATTGGATACCGGCAATTGTTCGTGGTTGCGTAGAATGAAGTATTTTATGTTTTTCCTGTTCAGTGAAATGAACAGGAAATCAATAAAGTCTGCATGCAGGCTTCCCCATTGGTGTTCTAACTCCGTATTTTCCATCAGTTAGATATTTGTAAGTATATAAAAGAATAATAGTCAGCCAAATAATTTGATTGTTCAGACCTCCATATGCAAAGACGCAAAGTAACCACACAAGAATGGAAACAGGATCTTTTTTAATCACACACATGTATAAAGAGAACATCCAGAACAGAATGGAAACCAGGAAGCCATAATTATACCATAGGTAAAACGAACCTGCGTGGCCAGAGTCTGTTCCCGGCAATGGTTTTATGGCATAAACGTCTGCGTCAATACCATGACCGAACCAACCGTCAAAATCGGTGAGACTAACCGCTTTTGCTCCACGGATAGTAGGAACAATGCGATAGGATCCACTTCCATCTGCTCTTAATATAGCATGCTCATCTAAAGTGAGGGTTGCTTTTGTAAGTTTTTGTACTCTTACAACAGTCTTGTTTTCAGAATAAAACAATACACTTACAGCGACAACTGCAACAATTATGGATGTCAGAATTTTCTTAATGCTTATACTTTTTGCAAAAATAATAGACAGGAAAATGAAAGCTGTTGAACTCCCCATTGTTACTAATGACCACAAAAATGCACTCCAGACAAATCTTTCCTCTTTTATATTTCGTTTGATATCCCATGTGCCTTTAATTTCTTTTTCACAACAAATAAACACGTACATAAGAACAGGTATAATTCTCGCACTATGGGACGGCTCACTCATTAGTGAATTCAGCTTCCAAGGTTCCTTTGGTGAATAATTGCTTATATTAAAAATAGGCAGCCCGGTAAGGACGCAAAACTGCTGTATTATAAGTACTACACAATAGGCATAAATTAATCCTTTCAATAACTGTGAGAAGTCTCCAATCTCATATTTTTCAAAGATTAACAAGCGGACAAATGCCATCAAGTACATACAAAACATACAACTGTATAGTACTGTTGACCATCTCATTGTATCAGGATGGAACGCCAACGGGAATGCAATCATCATGTCACACAAGAGAACAAGCGGAACATCTACTTTCGGTATGATGACAGGATACCGTAAAAAGAAATAGGGTGAGAGACACATGGCACCTATCAGAAGTAAATTCCTGTTACCTTCACCTAGAGCAAAAGCGGGTGATACGGCAACAAGTGTTATCATGATGTTGATAATGACATTGTCTCTTCTAAGAAATGCAAGCATAAATAAATTTGTAAATCAGTTGTTGTATTTTCTTTGACAATAGCAACTGTAGAAGCTTTAAGCCATGATAGCCACTCCATTCTCGTAGATAGTAATTGCGGGACTGGAAGGCAATCTGTAGCCGTCTTGCGGGATTCCCTTTAGCTATCTCTATATGTTGATGTAGTGCTTGTATGTCGCTTAAATAATAAATATTGTATTCTGACTGATGGATTTGTTTAGATAAGATGGATTCTTCACAATACAAGAATACATTCTCATCAAAATAGCCTTGATTGATAATGATATTCATCCTGACCATCAGACAACAGCCACTTAGCTTTTCACACAATCCACTCTTTTTATAATCGCATAAAAACCATTCTTTTGATTTTCGATTATTCCAAATCGTAATGAACCAGAACAGTTCTTCAAAATAAGTTGCTTCTCTTTGTGGATTCTGATGTTTCCCTGTAGGAATCACAATGTCACTCCCACATACCGCAACTTCTGGTTTTTCTTCCATCACGTTGACCAAACTTATGATATAATCCCTCTGCGGAAACTCCATGTCGGGGTTGGCAATGAGGGCATATTCATATCCCTTATTGGCGGCATAGCGCAATCCGATGTTGTTGCCTGCATTGTATCCGCGGTTCTCTTTAGCTGCGATAAAGGTACAACCCTGCTCAGCAGCCAATTTCTCTACAGCCAAGGCATCCTCTTTTCGTGAACAATTATCCACGATAATGATCTCTAACACCGCACCCACCTGCCGTTTCAAGTCCGCCACACACTTGCGGCAGTCGGCACTGGAATTGTAATTAAGTATTATGACAGCTACTTTCATTATCACATTTCTTATTGGGATACAATCTTCCAATCTACTATCGTACGCTTTTCCGAATCAAAGTTGATACCCACCTTAATAATGGGAAGTCCACACATAGCGAACCGACTGGGATAATCCTTCAAATCTATCTGGTTCATGGCTGCCTCCACACTTTGATTCAATTTCAACTCGAAGAGGTATAATGTCTTGCCCGTGCGTATCACCATATCCACACGACCAATAGGTGTACGGACATCTACATCGACTATATAGGTATGCTGTCTTATCTACATAAAGATATCCCCCTTCGATGAGCTTATCGAAAGTCTGTATGCCGACTGGCAGTGGTTTCAGATGCTTCGTTTCCATGTGATCTGTTTTTTATTTGGTAAAGGTAGGCATTAAAGTTTAGATACCATGCGATGCTGTACAAATTTCCGATAGAGATGACCTCGAATGCTCCCCGACAATTGACGTAACCTGAATGCTGGATCAAGCAGACATCGTGGAATGGTCAGTCTCAGACTTCCTCTGTCATAGCCAGTGACATGATCGCCCAGAAGCAACAAACGCACCAATTCTACCAGCGTCAACCGCTTCACAAAAGGCGTATGATCATCAAACTCACTTTGCTTTGACAAGGGGGTAATATCCAAATTCATAGCAGGATTACCCAAACAGGCAAATGTGCATTTCGCCCAGTCTCGGAGCATTAGCTCATCCATTTCTTCTTGAACCTGCATCACTGAGCCAATGGCTTCTATAGCCGTCTGATTGGCTTGCGTGATAGGCGTATGACGAAATTCTTTGTTATCGGCAAAAACAGGAATCACCTCTCCGTTTTCTCTCTTTTGGTAGGCTATGGTAGAGGGATAGGGCGAAGCCGAGTAGTAATGCTCCAGCAATGCTGTAGTTTCCGTAGAAAGCTCTTCAGCTTGAAAATAGGTCGAATATCTACCAGCAGAAGGAGGAAACACATCTCTTCTGACACCATAATAGAAGAAGTGCAGATCCTTTGCTCCGACTCGTCGAAGGATATGGTTTATCATCAAACGAGATGTACCCAACCATCCCACATCCACAGCCGCACAGGCTTCGCCATCAAACAGCCCTTCCTGACGGAAATAGTCCAACAACAGACACAACTGTTCTTGTGTCCGCTGTTGTAATAGCGGAGTGAAATCGCTATGAAAAACCTTCCGGAGGAAATCTTCCTGCTCTTTGATATTATTTACCTTGGAATAGGGAAATTCAATGCCAAACTTTATACGCATCTCTTCACGGGACGTACCAAAATGCCGAAGCCGTTTATCTATCGTATCGATACGAACAAGCGTATGATGATCGCTTGCTGCCAAATAGGCATACTCATCTTCTCCACAAAGATAGGGCAAGAGTAGCGACCGTCTGGAAACGAAAAGGTAATGCAGTTCCAACCCTTCAGTCTCTTTCGATAATGCCTGTGCAGCCTTCAGCAAGATATAGCTGTCGCGTGACAGGAAATAGAGTTTTCGGATGCCCATTCTGCGTGCCTCACGCAATACATAAATAACGTATGGCAGATACGCTGGAACAACGAAGTCAGCAGCAAAACCAGCAAACTCGTCTTTCTCCTGCTCCAATCGATAGCGTCTGGAAAGAGCCGCCATAGCGGGAGACACTTGTACACAAGCGTTTTCAACATCATTGTAGGATGTATTAATGTGTACAGCACGAATACCTTTCCTGCGGGCCATCTTCACATCACTACGCAGGTTATCTCCATAATGCAACCACTCCGAAGGATGCAATGCTTGACGCACCACCTCATAGAGCGCACCGGTATCTTTGCGTGCATGATGTTCACAAGAAACAAACACAATATCTTCGGCCTGGCAGCATCCATAGCTTTCCAACACTTGCCGTAGGAATTGACTGCTAAGATACATATCACTGATGAACGCAATGCGGTATCCTTCCGCTCTCCGCTGTTCTATCAGCCGACATACGGATGGATTTAGAATGAGCATTGCTCTTTCAACAGCCTCTTCCGCTTGCATCATCCCTTTCTTGTCTATTCCTGAGAAATAAAGAAAAGAGGAATCTATACCATCATATTTTTCCTCCAGCGTCTCCCCCTGCGCATTTCTTCGCCATACCACAAATGCCTCTTGCAGATCTATCTCCTCTGGAAACAGATTCTCAGCCAAAGCATTCCACACCGCTTCTGGACGACCACAACGGCGCAACAACGTAGTGTCAAATATGTCGAAAGAGGCTAATCTCATTGTTTTTTTAGTTAGAAGAAGCATCGGCAGAGGAGGGCAACGACCTTATCGTATCGTGAAAAATGGATAGAAGGAATTATCTTACCATATGTTTTCTTCACTTTGCGCATAATCTGCAGAGCTTTAACATATTGTCCAGACTTTACATACATCTTTACAAGGCGTATTCCCCGTATTACAGGGCTACAGATAGGATCTGAATAATACTGTCCATAATAATCTTTTAGATCACCTCCTATCACATAATGTGCATATAAATACTCATATTCTCGGCTATCCAAAAAGACCCTTTGCAAAGGATACATTGCCACATTTATTCTGACAGATTTATTACATGACAATTGCGCATTCCATTTTTCAGATAATAATTCTACACATTCTTTGATTTGATCAAGAATAAGGATAATCTCATTGAAATTCAGATTATATTTTTCTTCTACACAACTGTTTACGGTAACGATATAGTTTGCTTTTGCTTTCAATGTAACAGCAAAACAAAAATATAAATATCTTAAATTAAAAATAAAATCCTCAGAAAATCTTATATTCGTATTGAAAGCAATCTGATAATTGTCAATAATTGATTTCTTATATAATTTACTTGCTATAAAATTGGTATATAGCTGATGTATGTGTTCTTGAAAAAATTGAGGTAATCTATCTTTTCCTTCATATTTACCTTCTACTAAAAGACAACAAACATTCTTGGTATTTCGATAACCACCAATGACCCAATCACTATCATTAGCATATAACTGTTCGATATAAGCACAAGTAACGCTATCATCCGCATCTACAAATGTAATCCATTCACCAGTAGCATTTGCCAAACCCACATTGCGAGCAGCACTAACCCCGCCATTCTGTTGATGAATCACCTTCACACGACTGTCCTTTGCTGCATATTCATCACAAATCTTTCCGCAATGATCAGGCGAACCGTCATCCACCAAGATGACCTCAATATTCCTGTAGGTCTGCGTCAGCAGGCTGTCTATGCATTGATGAATGTATTTCTCCGCTTTATAGACAGGAACAATAATCGAAACTAAACCTTGATTCATCATACTGCAAAATTATTCCCATTTTTTCCAGGAGTCTTCATAAACATCAAATTCCTTTCCTCTGAGCATATGCAACCAAATCAACAATTGGCGTCTGATTCGTTCCTTCAATGGTTTGTTACCCCGCCATCTTTTCCAAGGAGATAAATCTCGGTAATGCTCCCATTGCTTCTTAAACGGATAGTCTGGCAGATACCAATCCCATGGTTTAGCTGGTGTACAATAATGTATGATTGCGGGATGTTCCTGAAAGAAGACTGTTTTATCATACTGAGCATATCCAGACGTAAACAAATAGGTCATGAAATTATATTTGTATGGAAGGAACCTTTTCTGACCTCCTAATACAGCGTTTAAGACATCTTGATCATGGTACAAACACTTGTCTTGGTTTTTCTCCACATAAGCAAATAGTGCATCTGGTATGTTATGCTGACGCCAATAAGAAAGGTTCATTAATAATACGCCAGAATTAAAATATCCCCATTCCTTAGGGTATTCCAATCGGCTTATATACGATTCTGTGATTTGTAATAGTCCTGTTTTTCCGGCAGGCTCAGCACATGCAGCTAATGCTATGTCAGAAATATTCGTAGCATAAAGTTCGTCCAAAGAGGCATCAACCATGATGTCACAATCAAGATAAAGAGCTTTATCTACATGGTAAGGGAGGATATAAGGGATAAGGAAGCGATAATAAGCCACCAATGATATATGATCACCCGTACGGACAGGGCAATGCTTGAATATCTCTTCATTCACCTCGCAAATGTGTATTTCTGCATCATAGTTGTTTTTCTGCAACAATTTTGAAAACAATTTTCTACTGCGCAAATTAAGTCCTTTTGTTAATATATATATATCAACATGACTACCTCTGTTGTTTTCTAACAACGAAGTCAACATAATGCCACACAACGGCACATAATTATCATCCGTAGCGCAAACGATATTCATTAATTGATTTGATTTATCTGTAATCATACATATGCAAACGATTGATAGATCTTTTTCTTTTAAAAAGGTACAATTGATATGCTAAACATTTCACTGCTTTATACAGAAATCGTGTCACTCTAAAGGATTTAATAATAGAGTTGAAAAACAAGGTATCTTCATCCTCAGGTGAAATAAAGCCTGGAAATATTTTTTTACGTTGTTCCAGGCGTTCCAAAAACATTTTGTCTGTTTGACTGATACCTCCTTCTTGCGAAATTGCAATAATTAATGGGACAAATTCATAGGAGGCATTATTGTATAAAATGGCACTAACAAACCATTTCCAGTCTGCAACAATTTTGCAATCTTCATCATACAATCCAACAACCTGAAAAGCACTTTTGTTGATGAAGGTTCCTTGATGAGGCAGTGTATATGAGAAGAAATTATACCAGTATATTTTACTTTTCATCATAGTCGCTTCGTAACAACTGCCATTAATACTCCCTCCCATAACATATCCATACAATATATCTGCTGTCCGTGGTACACCAAACACTCCAGCCAGAGTCTCATCACACGCAAAACAATCTCCGGAATTCATGAAGTTCAGATACTCCCCCTTGGCTCGCACGATGCCTTTGTTCATGGCATTGTAGATGCCGTTGTCTGGTTCGGAGCACCAATAGGCAAACTTGTCTTGATGTTGTTCAATGAATTCACGGCTGCCATCGGTGGAGCCGCCGTCAATGACGAGCCATTCGTAGTCGGTGAAGGTCTGGCAGACCACACTTTCGTATGTCTTCTTCAACCCCTCCAGATTGTTGAGGTTGACGGTGATGATGGATAGTTTCATGATGGGGTATTGATTTCTTGATATGATGGGGTGATTATTCTGCCAAATATTGTGGAAACTACGTCCCCTTATAACTTGTTTCTCATTGAAGTCAGAAATCTCACCATTTAGGACATTCGGTTGTTCTTCAGCATGGTGTTGATTACCCGATGTGTCATGTCTTTTGCTCCTTGCGTGAACAGAAACAGGGTGATGACATATAGCAGGACAAAGATGGCAGTGAGTGACACGCAATAGCTTGTCCATTGTATAAAGTCGTGATAGGGGTCGAATGGGAGGAGGCGTGAGCTGTAAGACGCTATGCCAAAGGCAATGGCAAAGCCGAGCCATGTAAGACCAACTGTTTTCCAATAGTGCCATATAGAACGTTTGAAACTGGTGCGATAAAGAAACAGGGGCTTCCATATCACGATGATGGGCACTAAACTGGCTATCTTTCCAATCAATACACCTGCCAACCCCCACTGGATGCACGAAAAGATGGTGACGCTGATGTTGATGATGCCCTCCACCCATGCCGACCAGGTGTCGTGATAGTTGCCACAGGCTGTGTTGAAGGTATCCACGGCACCGCGGGAAAGCATGATGAACGCATTGACCAGCAGCAGGATGAGGATGGAATAGCTGAGCAGGTATTCTTGTCCTAACCATAGATAAATGAATGGCTGGATGCCCTGATATATGGCAAATACTACGATGCCCGCAATGACATAATGCGTGAACAGCATCTCGCCAAACACACGCTGTATTTTTTCCTTGTCGCCCTCGGCAATGAGATTGCCTACGCCCGCCACAATGCCGCCCATCATGGTGGTGAAGAGCATGGTGATGCGCCCGACGACCAGCGTGTAGTTGCCATAAAAGGCTACCATCTTGAGCGACACGAAAGCAAAGATGAGTATCTGGTCGCTCTGCTGGAGAAGGAAATCCTTTATCTTGTGTACGAACACCTGCTTGGTCTTCTGCACAATCTCGGGATACTGGCTGCGCATCCTGTTTCCCACTGCGGCGGATGCTGTAAGCCAAGGATAGGTCTGTCGAATTTTCCAGTTCAGGATGGTGGCATGGATGAAGCTATAGACCAGTTCGATAGACACCCACAGGTAGAGGTTGGCGGTGTAACAGACCAAGGCCATCTGCACCAATGTTTTGATGAGTATGGCTGTCTGGAAGCTTATGAAGCCTTAGTACAGGATACTGTATACAGAAAAAGAAGAGCTTATATGCGCATGCTTTCTGACTATGTGCTGGCAGCTTCTCATCTGTATGGTGTAGTGGCTCTTCATGACTTTGAGCTTCTGCTGCGCCATTACGAAAAGAATCTGGATGATTTTGAAGGCTACGCAAGAGAAGAAGGAAGCTATCGCAATACCATCCTTTTCCAGCCAAGATACTTAGGGCTTTGTACCTTACAGCAGCTGATCGGAAATACAGTACCAGAAGTACTGACTACCATGGACGGCCTGTTTTTACATCCTTCTTTTACAGAAGATTTCCAGAAAGAACAGAAGGAAATGGTAAAGGCATTTGCGAAAAATGGTGGACAGAATGTGGGAGAAAAGGATTTCGACCAGTTCTTTGCAGCTGCAGGGGAAAAAACTTCCTACAGAAAGCTGCTGCGTGACACCATGGACAAGCCAATGTATCTTCCAACCAAAGAAGAATTTTTAAAATACGTAAACGAAGATTACCATGTGATCTCGACTGCAGAAAAGAATTTAAGAAACTATCTGAAGGGAAAATATGGAAAAGAATTA
>ERZ827498.3830-NODE-3830-length-12293-cov-4.093970_pt1 | contig 12293 bp, 9 predicted proteins | sample MGYA00519865_ERZ827498 | MGnify/ENA primary metagenome ERZ827498 (study PRJEB31778, sample SAMEA3449328) | human gut metagenome | biome: human gut; feature: human-associated habitat; material: faeces | place: United Kingdom | collected 2010/2012 ...
TTATGGACTTCTTTATCTTACAGAGGCTATGCTTAAGGATAACGGCAAGGACATCAAGGGCGCTACTGTTTGCGTATCAGGTGCAGGTAATGTTGCTATCTACGCAACAGAAAAGGCTACAGAACTTGGTGCTAAGGTAGTTACAATGGCTGATTCAACAGGTTGGATTTATGATGCTGAAGGTATCGACCTTGACGCTATTAAGGAAATCAAGGAAGTTAAAAGACAGCGTCTTACAGAGTATAAGAACTATCGTCCTAACTCAGAGTATCACGAAGGCAAATTCGATTGGTCAGTTAAGTGTGATGTTGCACTTCCATGTGCTACACAGAATGAGCTTAACGAAGAAGACGCTAAAAGACTTATCGCTAACGGTTGCTATGCTGTTGCCGAAGGCGCTAACATGCCTACAACTCTTGAGGCTACAAAGCTTCTCCAGAAATCCGGCATTCTCTTTGCACCGGGTAAGGCTGCTAATGCAGGCGGTGTTGCTACATCAGCTCTTGAGATGAGCCAGAACTCACAGCGTCTTTCATGGACATTTGAAGAAGTTGACGCTAAGCTCAAGAACATTATGGTTAACATCTATAAGAACATTTCTGCTGCAGCTAAGAAGTATGGTCATGAAGGTGACTATGTAGTAGGTGCTAATATTGCAGGCTTTGAGAAGGTTGCTGATTCAATGATTCAGCAGGGCGTTTGCTAATTTTAAAAGTTAAATTCCTTTAAAATTTACAGCCGTACAGACTCGTTTGAGTCTGTGCGGCTGTTGTAATTTAAATGCTGTAAATTAGCATTAGTAATATGTTTTTGATTTATCTTGTTTTACCTGTTCCCCGAATTATACAAAATATTCATTTTGTATAATTTTCGTAATTGGAATATACACCGCTCTTTTTTGTGTTATAATAGCTTTATAATTCTTCTAATACAGATTTTAGTTCAATTTTTCTGAGTTATCCATTATAAGAAATAAATTTACGGTGGTGTGTTTATGGCAGTTGATTTTCGTGATGAAGCTCCTGCAATTTTGAAGGACTATTTAATTTACAAGCAGACAATCAAAAATATGTCGAAGAAAACCGTTGACGAATATTTTATTGATCTCAGAACTTTTTTTAGATTTTTAAAAGTAATGCGTGGTCTTGTGCCTGACGGTACTGAGTTTGATGAAATTAAAATTGACGATGTTGACCTTGATTTAATTAAAACCGTTAATCTTGAACTTGCATATGATTATATGAATTTTCTTTATCGTGACCGCAACAATAAGAGTGCGTCCCGTGCAAGAAAATGTTCCAGTCTGAAAGGCTTTTTTAAGTACATAACAAATAATAAACATTTGCTTGATACAAATCCCGTGGAACAGCTTGAATCGCCAAAAAATAAAAAAGCTTTGCCAAAGTATCTTACTCTTGAACAAAGCATTGAACTTCTTAATGCTGTTGACGGAAATAACAAACAGCGTGATTATTGTATATTGACTCTGTTCCTCAATTGCGGACTGCGTGTGTCTGAAATGGCAGGTCTTAACTATAATGATATTCATAGTGACGGTACAATGCGTGTTGTCGGTAAAGGCAATAAAGAACGCATTGTTTATCTAAACTCTGCTTGCATTGACGCTTATAATGAGTATATGAAGGTGCGTCCGGTTGATGAAGTTAAGGATAAAAAAGCACTGTTTATTAGCCGTAATCACCGCAGAATGTCTGTGAAAACAATTCAGGCTATGGTATATAAATATCTTGAGAAAATCGGACTTGATTCTCAAGGATATTCCTGTCATAAGCTTAGGCATACCGCTGCTACGCTTATGTATCAGCAAGGCGGAGTTGATGTCAGAGTGCTTAAAGAGGTTCTCGGACACGAAAACCTCGGTACGACTGAGATTTATACACACCTGAGTTCGGAACAAATGAAAAATGCCGCTGACTCAAATCCGCTTGCAAAAATAAAACCTAAGAAAAAAGTTTAAAGAATTTTTACTATGCCACCCACATCTGTGAGTGGCATATTTTTGCATAATATTTTAATTCCAATTTTATTTTTTAAACATAATTCTCTTATGGAAGAATAGCAGGGATGCATTTCAGCATTTCCGAAAAACACTACGGTATTATCAGAGATTTTTCCGCTTGCACCGCCTATAAATCCATAATCATATCCTTCAAGTTTTATATCACCCGAGGATATTAACAACACCTCTGCCCCATCTTTTTCAAGGGCATTTTTTATGGATATATCAGCTGTTACGGCAGTGCGATTATTGAGTATTAGAGTTGAGCATCTTGCGTATCCTTGGTTTATGTTTACGATTTCAATATCGTTTTTTACACAATATTTGTAAAGAGTCGGATCTATTGCAGATACTTTACCGTAAAGCTTATTATTAAAGAAAAGAAAATTCAGCAATATATTTTCGGGATACTTCTTCCCTGCTTTGTTTTTACATATAATCAAATTTTCTTTATATGGCAAAGTTTTTAGCTTTTCGCACTCTTGAAGTACAAAAACAGTATTATTTATCGTCAAAATCTGCATATCGGCATGAGCTTGTTCAGGTTGCTGAAATGCTTTGACAGTGTCCGAAAATATAACATTATGCCCCATTTTTGAAAGCTCATCGGCAAAACATGGGTATTTGTTTGATATTACAAAACTGCTCATTGTCCTACCGCTTCAAATGCCTGACGAATGTTTTTTACTCCGATCAATTCAGCATCATCACATGAAACACCACCTTTTAGATTATGATACGGCAGAATAATTTTTGTAAAGCCGAGTCTGACTGCCTCGTTAATTCTCATCTGAGCGTTTGATACAGCACGAATTTCGCCTGCAAGACCGATTTCACCGAATACAACAGCGTTTTCGTCAATCGGAGTATCTTTCAGACTGCTTATAAGAGCCATGGCAATTGAAAGGTCAATCGCAGGTTCGTCAACTCGCAATCCGCCTACGATATTTATGTAGGTGTCGCAGTTTGAAAAATAGTATCCTGCTCTTTTTTCAAGAACGGCAAGTACCATTGACAGTCTGTTATAATCATATCCTGTAACCATTCTGCGAGCGTTGCCGTATCCGCTTTGTGTGGCAAGTCCCTGTGTTTCGGCAAGAATTGGTCTTGATCCTTCAATTGTACAGGTGACGCAAGTTCCAGAAACATTTTTCGGACGCCCTGAAAGCAACATAACAGACGGATTTGCAACTTCGTTAAGCCCTTTATCAGTCATTTCAAAAACGCCGATTTCATTTGTTGAGCCGTACCTGTTTTTTACTGCACGAAGAATACGGCAGCTCATCTGTTTGTCACCTTCAAAATGCAGTACGGTGTCAACAATATGTTCAAGTACCTTTGGACCTGCAATTGAACCCTCTTTATTGACATGACCTACGATAAACATAGGAATATCAAGTCCTTTTGCGGTTCTCATCAGCATATTGGCAGATTCTCGTACCTGTGTAATGCTGCCGGGGGACGAGTTTAATTCTGAAAGATTCATCGTCTGAATTGAGTCAATCATAACAAGGTCGGGCTTGAGATTTTTTATCTGTTCGCAAATAATCTCAACATCGGTTTCAGTCATTACATACAGATTCGGCGAAGTTACACCCAGTCTTATTGCTCGGAGCTTGAGCTGTCTTTTTGACTCCTCTCCCGATATGTAGAGAATTTTCAAAGTATCGCCGAGGTACTGACAAATCTGCATAAGAACGGTCGATTTGCCTATGCCCGGATCACCGCCCAAAAGTATAAGACTGCCCTTTACAATTCCACCGCCGAGTACACGGTTGAGTTCTCCGCAGCCTGTGTCATATCTGTGCTCATCCTCGGTTGAAATATCCGATATGGCGTATGGTTTTGAGTAGGTTGCAAAAGAGCGTGTTTTTGCAGTTGCCGACTGTTTTGATGTATCTTTAATTTCTTCGTTCATTGTGTTCCATTCGCCGCATGACGGGCATTTTCCGTACCATTTAGGCGATTCGTATCCACATTCCGAACATATGTAAACACTTTTGATTTTTGAAGCCATTTATTTCACTTCCTGTATTTATTGATGAGTATAATCTAAAAATCCTGTTATGATTGCAGTTGCCATTTCTTTTTGATATTCGTCACTTTGCAGCTTAGCAAGTTCATCCGGATTTGAAATAAATCCGCATTCCACAATAACGGACGGGTTTTCAGCCTTTTTTAAAAGATAGATTGAGCCGTCTGCCTTTTTGCATTGCCGTTCGTTATTAGGCTGTAAGCATTTTTTTACGGAATTTCTAATGCATTCCGCAAGATTTTGACTTTGACTGTTATTCGGGGAATAAAAAATTTGAGTTCCGTAATATTTGCTTTGAGAAAATTTGTTTTGATGAATACTGATTACAATATTGTTTTTGTCTGAATTGAAAATTTCGAGCCGTTTTTTTAAATCGGCAACTTTCCTTGAATGAACCGAATCTTCTCCGTTATCAAGGGATACATCATCTGTTCTTGTTTGAACAACCTTATATCCGAAAATTTTTAATAAATCAGCTGAATTATTTGCTATAGAAAGATTGATGTCCTTTTCAAGCACACCGCTTTCGCTTACCGCTCCCCCGTCTTCGCCGCCGTGACCTGCGTCAATTATAATTATCTGCTCTGTTTTGTTTTCGGTCATAACAGATTTTGTCGGATTAAGTCTGAAAAAAACAGATACCATAATAATGCAGAATATTGCAAACAGTATAAAGCAGAGAGCATAAAATGTCGGGATTTTTTTATTCATACAAACACCTCTGCATAAAAATATGCCGAGTGTGAGATTATATATTACTTATTCAGTATATACTACAAAACTTTTTCTGACAAGATTTTTCTTTTGGATTTTTGCATATGACAAAGATGTTGTAATAAAATTTGTTTGGTGGTATAATTATCAAGGATTATGAATTGGAAAAATGAAAGGAAGTTAGTAAAATGGAAAAACCTGGCAGAAATGATCCTTGCTGGTGTGGCAGCGGAAAAAAGTATAAAAAATGTCATATAGATTTTGATGAAAAAATTGAGGAATTTGAGGGTGCGGGTCACATTGTTCCATCCCATGAAATCTTGAAAAATGCTGAGCAGATTGAAAAAATCAAGGAGAGTGCAAAGATTAATATTGCAGTTCTTGATTATGTTGCTGAGCATATTAAGGCAGGTATCAGCACGGCTGAAATTGATAAGTGGGTGTATGATATCACAACCAAAATGGGCGGTGTTCCGGCTCCCCTTAATTTTGAGGGATTTCCCAAGAGCGTATGTACTTCAATAAACAACGAAGTTTGTCACGGTATTCCGTCGGAAGATGTAATAATCAAAGATGGCGATATAATCAATGTTGATGTTTCAACTAATTTGAACGGATATTTCTCCGATTCTTCAAGAATGTTTTGTATCGGTAATGTAAGCGAGGAAAACAGAAAGCTTGTTGAAGAAACAAAAAATGCAGTTTATGAGGGACTCAAGCAGGTTAAGCCTTGGGGCTTTCTCGGAGATATGGGTCAGGCTGTCAATGATTATGTAAAGAGTAAAGGTTACTCTGTTGTTCGTGAAGTAGGAGGTCATGGAATCGGTCTTGAATTCCACGAAGATCCATGGGTAAGTTACATTTCTAAAAAAGGCACGGAAATGCTTATGGTACCCGGTATGATTTTTACCATTGAACCTATGGTAAACGCAGGAAAACCTGATATTTTCGTTGATGAGGATAACGGCTGGACTATCTATACAGAAGATAACTCAATGTCTGCTCAGTGGGAAATTCAGGTTCTTGTAACTGAGGACGGCTACGAAATTATTGCATACTAAGTAAAAACAAAAGGCATTTGCTTTGAGATTTCTCATTGCAAATGCCTTATTTTTATAAGTAAAAATTAATTATTCCTTACCGTCCCAACAATAAGTGCAGAGTTTGCATTTATCAATTCCGCAGGAATCAAGCATATCGTCAAGCCTGTTAAAACGCAAGGATGTGAACTTGAGTTCTTTACAGATTTCATCAACCATCTGCTCGTATTTTTCAGAATCGGGATTTGTGTATTCCTGAAGAATTTCGTCTGTAACATTGCCGTTCTCAAGTCTTTCAATAACTCGTCTTGTGATGAGATCCATTTCAGAAGATGATCTTGAGAAGTTAAGATACTTACAGCCGTATACAAGCGGAGGACACGCAGGTCTGATATGAACCTCTTTTGCACCGCTTTCAAAAAGATATTCCGTTGTTTCACGAAGCTGTGTGCCTCTTACAATTGAGTCATCAATAAGAAGAAGGCTCTTTCCTCTGATTAAATCCTCAACTGCGAGAAGCTTCATTTTTGCAATAAGATTACGCTGACTCTGAATTGTCGGCATAAATGATCTCGGCCAAGTAGGTGTATATTTAATAAACGGTCTTGAAAACGGAATTCCCGAGGCATTTGCATAGCCTACTGCGTGGGCAATGCCTGAATCGGGTACACCTGCAACGATATCGGGCTTTACGGAATCTCTTTCAGCCATTTTTGCACCGCAGTTGTAACGCATTTGCTCAACACTTGTACCCTCATATGAGCTTGCAGGATATCCGTAGTAAACCCACAGAAAAGTACAGATTTTCATTTTATCACCGGGCTTTTTGAGTGTAATGCAGTTTTGGTCTGTAATTACCGTAATCTCACCCGGTCCGAGTTCTTTATAATCATTGTAGCCGAGGTTTTTGTATGAGAAACATTCAAACGCCGCACAAAATGCATCTTCTTTTTTGCCGATAACAACAGGAGTTCTGCCGTACTTATCTCTCGCACAATAGATGCCGTTTTTATTCATCAACAGGAGTGAAACAGAGCCGTCAACTTTTTCAAGAGCATAGCTTATGCCGTCAACAAGGTTTTCTTTTTGATTGATGAGAGTTGCAATAAGCTCGGTTGCATTGATTTCACCGCCGCTCATTTCAAGAAAATGTGAACCGCCTTTTTCAAAAATTTCTTCAACAAGTTCATCTGTATTATTGATTTTGCTTACGGTGGTAATTGCATATGTACCGTGATGTGAACGAACAATAAGAGGCTGCGGTTCGTAGTCGGAAATACAGCCGATACCGAATTTGCCTTTCATACTCTGCATATCTTTATCAAATTTAGTTCTGAAAGGTGCATTTTCAATATTGTGGATTGATCTGTCAAATCCTTTTTCTTTGTCATAAACAACCATACCGCCTCTTCTTGTGCCAAGGTGTGAATGATAGTCAATTCCAAAGTATAAGTCGAATACGCAGTCCTGTTTTGCTGCAACACCCATAAATCCGCCCATGTTTTTTCTCCTTTAAGCTTTTTAATTCTGAATTAAAAGTATTTACAGTTTGCCGTTTTAGATTGTAAATACTGTTTGATTAAAATCAGACACACCAAAATTATAATATTATTTTCGGATTATGTCTATACTTTTGTCGAAAATTTTTGAATTACAGCACAAAAAAACAGCAGAAATTTTATCTGCTGTTTAGGTTTATTCGATAAGTCCGTACTTAACTTTAATTCTGTCAAGCTTTTCAAGCATAGGTTCTGCTCCGAAAAACAGAAATATAACAGTCGAAACTGCGTGAACAATATCCATCGGAAAGCCCTGAACATAAAAAGTTATGAGCATATTTAGATTAAATGCGGAATGTGATGTGAGTGCCGAATAAAGGTTCATAAGTCCGCCGTAAATGACCATTGTGGCAATGAAACCGTATATACAGAGCGAAGTCCTTGTTCTGCCCAAAAGACCTTTCTTAAAGAGAATACCGCCAATGAAGCCTATTATCCCTGCCGCAAACATTTGCCACGGCGTCCAAGGACCTTGACCGAACATAAGATTTGAAACAAGCATACTTACAGCACCGACAAGAAATCCCGATTCACCGCCGAATGCTACTCCCGAAATTATCACAATTGCCACAACGGGCTTGAACTGAGGCAACATTGTAAATGCAAGTCGTCCTGCAACTGCTATTGCACATAGAACGGAAATTATGACAAGCTCTCTCGCTTTTGGGTGCCTGCCTTCAAAAACGAGAAAAAACGGAATCATACACTCAATCATAACAAGGAGTGAAATAAAAAGATATTTCTGATCCTGAAGATATGTCATTCCAACAAAAATTGTAACAGGAATTGCAAGCAAAACCATAATTGCCATACTGACGGTTCTTTTACTCAGTTTTGAACTTTTTCTCGGCAGGTCAATCGGTCGTTTTGATTTTGTTCCGAAAGCAATCATAAGCAACGCAACAGATATTCCGATTATTCCCCAGTTGAACCAGGTAGGCAAAGTTTTGGCTGAAAAATTCGGAATATATTCCAGATTTACAATCAGACCGAGTATGAACAGTACTGCACCAAATAATCCGCAGATTTTTTTAAAAACAGATAGCTTTTTATTTTCAACTTTGTTTTTTTGGAGGGGAATATTTTCGGTGTCGTTTTTAAAAAGGTCAATATCAGGTGTGTTTCTGTTAATTTGAATATCTCTGTTTTGACCTGTGCAGGCATATATGACATCATTTGATGATACTGCGTTATCTATTATGCCTTTTGACATTCGGCTTGCAGAGGTGGAATAAAAGCTGTTTGACGAAAAGAAGTTTCTCGGTGTACCTTCCGACACAACTTCACCGTTAAAAAACATCAGACAGCGGCTTGGATATACAGCGCAGAACTCTACATCGTGACTTACCATGAGAACGGTTATGCCGGCTTTATTGAGATCATATATAATCTGAGCAAACTCAATCTTGAATTCGGCATCAAGTCCCTTTGTAGGTTCATCAAGTAAAAGAATTTGAGGCCTTATGAGAAGAATTTTTGCAAGAGCCGCTCTCTGCTGTTCACCACCGGATAAATCATAAGGATGGCGATTGCAGAGACTTTCAAGTCTGCACAGCTTTACCGCTGCGGTAACCCGTCTTTCTTTTTCCTCCTTGCTGATTTTTCTGCCGTCAAATACTTCGTATAAATCTTCAAGTACAGTTTTTTTCAAAAACAGTGTCTGCGGATTTTGGGGTAATACTGCTACGAGCGTGTCAAAAGAATTTTTGTTAAGCGGAGAGATTTCAACTTTGCCTCTGTATGGCTTGTTAAGTGAACAGATAATTGACAAAGCGGTTGATTTTCCCATTCCGTTACCGCCGAGTATAGCCGCAAATTCCCCCTGATATATTTTTAGCGAAAGACCTTTTAGTATATCTGCACCCGACTTTTCGTACCTGAACCAAATATCATTAAGACTTACTGCTTCTTTATCAGAATGTTTCTGAATGTTTTCGGGCGTGAGCTCATACATTTTATGACTTTTGGCATATTCCGAAAGCCACTTTTTGCCACTTGGAACAGTTACGGGACAGTCGGTATTGTCATTTTCTGTAACAGCCTGCCATATCTGCATCGGAGCAGGCATAGAAAGAAATGTTTTACTGTCTTTTTCTTTAAGAATTTTCCCGACCTTTTGAGGAGAGTCAAAAGCTGAAATTCCGTTGTTTTCGATGACAAGCACCCTGTCTGAAAGCGGAAGCACCTCATCAAGTCTGTGTTCCGTTATTATCACCGTTGTCCCCAGTTCGTGATTTATGCGTGAAACGCAGTGCAAAAATTCGCTTGCCGCAATCGGATCGAGTTGGCTTGTCGGTTCATCCAAAATGAGAACGGACGGTTGCATTGCCATAATTGAAGCAAGGTTTAAAATTTGCTTTTGTCCGCCCGAAAGTTCGAGAACACTTTTTTCAAAATAATTTTGGATTCCGAAAAATGAAGCTGTTTCGGCAACTCTTTTTCGGATTGTATTGTTGTCATAACCAAGACTTTCAAGCCCGAAAGCAAGTTCGTGCCATACCTTATCGGTAACAATCTGATTTTCAGGTGATTGCATAACAAAGCCGATTTTACTGCTTTGCTCTCTGTGAGAAAGGTCTGATATAGGTTTTTCTTCAAAGAATATTTCTCCCGAAAGAACACCGTGCGGTGATAGATCGGGTTTCAAATGTCTGAGAAGTGTGCTTTTTCCGCAGCCTGACGGACCGCAGACTGTGATAAACTCGCCCTCATTTACGCTGAAAGTAATATCTTTAAGTACATCAATACCGGTTTCGGGGTATCGAAAACTCAGATTTTTGATTGCATATGTTTCCATTTTATCCCCTCTCCTATATTTACCGATAGCGGAATCAACATTAAAAATGTATAGAATATATAAAAAATAATACTTTGCACTGTAAACAAATCGCCCTTGATTGACGGATAGTATCTGAATTTTATTGCGTTTGTAAAAAGCAAAATCATAAGTACCAATCCGGTAAAAAGGATTGTGCAAAGCATAAATGCGTCTCTTTTGTCAAATTTATAAAGTGAATAGGATGTTCTGCCTTTAAGACCGTGACCTCTGCTTTTCATTGAATCGGCTGTTTCAATTGCGTTTTCAAGCGACCATGTTATCATAATCGAAAGGATTTTTACAGCATTTCTTATTCTTTGAAACAATGTTCCCTCGTTTATATCTCTGCCTATTGTGTGTTGTGCATTACGCACAAGCTTCATTTGTGCCGAAAACCTTGGAACAAAACGCAATGCCATTGAAATCACCAGACTCAATGACGGCATTATTCTGCCAAACAGGAAAACTACCTTGTCGGAAGTGATTACTGCATTGAATGAAGAAAACCATAAAACTGTTGACGAAAGCAAAAATGCACTTGCAATACCGTAAACGATTGATTCGAGGGTTAGTGGGTTATCCCACGGAAAATATGTGAGTATAGTCATTCCTTCATGATTAAAAACAGGATTTACGAGAACTATCAAGAGTATCATAGGCAAAAGAAAAACAAGTGACAATCTCACAGCTTTTTTGCCGTTAAGGTATAAAGCGGTTACAAGCGCACATAAAAAACTTACAGCAAGACAAACAGGGTTCATGATAAACATCGTGAACCCTATTGTAAGTGCAAAAAATATAAAATTGATAAAGGGGTGCATATTTGAAAAAGTATCCTTCATCATTATTCTCCTGTTGCGTATCCTCCGCCGACATCATAGCCTAAGTTACAAGTGTAGCACCAGACCACATCGTCGCCGTTCTTGAGTACATATCGTGAACAGCCGTAGTTTGGAAACCATTCATTGACTTTGTACATCCAGCCCGAAAGAGAACCGCAGTCAAATTCGTAGAGGTTGTTAATTCCTTCAATATAAGCGGAATTATACATAGGAGTCCAGCTCGATTCCATATGAATATTGTTGTCCTTACAAACTTTTACAAGGACATCATATACAGATTCACCCTCTTTGAATTGAACCTTCTGTTTTTTGAGGATTATACCGTCCTTTGGAACGAGTTCAATTTTTTCGGGATCAAGGTCATCCATGTTGTCAAGAATTGTTGAACAGGTGATTGTAAAGGTACAATAAAGATTTGTATCTTTTGTTTCCTGTTCTTCCGGTTCAACCGGCTTTGGCTTTCCCGACGGTACGGGATCGGTTTTGTACTTATCCTGTGTTGTCGGCTGAACATCATTCTTTTTGTTCGGCTTTGAAGAACTGTTTGATGAAGAAGACGGTTTTTTCTTATCCGAAGAACTGTTGCTTGAACTCTGTTCGGATTTTTCACTTTTTTCAACGGCTGAACCGTTACTGTTCTGCGAATTATCCTTACTGTTCTTTTTATCTTCGGAATTTTTTCTGTCCTTTTTATCTTCGGAATTTTTTCTGCCCTTTTTATCTTTGTTTGATTTAGCGGAATCGGTAGGATTTTGAGTGTTTTTTTCTGTTGCAGACACAGAAGTTGTTTCTGTGTCTGCATTTGTTGTCGATAGCGAGGAGGCAGTTGATGCAGTTTGAACTTTATTTTCCGATCGGTTGCCGCCTGCAAAAAATGCTACTGTAAGTGCGGCAATACAAACGCACACCGCAATTAAAAGTATTTGATTTTTTTTAACAAACTTTTTTATCTTTTCCATAACCAATTTTTACTTATGAACTTTAATCAAACGAGCTTAACGATGATTTTCTGAATTTCTGTTGCATCAACAACATCAATAACACCGTCACGATTTACATCAGCTTTGATAAGTGAAACCTTTGAAAGCTGTTCAAGGTTTACAATCTGCTTCTGAACAAGTGTTGCGTCAATTACAGAAACTGTGTTGTCAAGATTAACATCACCTACGGCATAATTTTCTGCAAGTCGGTCAGTCATATTGTAGAGTGAAGTTTTGCCGTTTACAAGACGATCAAATGAAACAAAAGCATAGAAGCCCTGTTCG
>ERZ827498.3831-NODE-3831-length-12293-cov-3.106145_pt1 | contig 12293 bp, 10 predicted proteins | sample MGYA00519865_ERZ827498 | MGnify/ENA primary metagenome ERZ827498 (study PRJEB31778, sample SAMEA3449328) | human gut metagenome | biome: human gut; feature: human-associated habitat; material: faeces | place: United Kingdom | collected 2010/2012 ...
GTAGTTTTCTTGTGATAACAGGAAATGTAAATGTGACTTTTGAAATAACAGACTAAAAAATAAACTAATGGAACAAATAAGAAATCAAGAATACGGAGGCGAACGTCCTCTGTTCGCAACCCACGACCTTCAACTGGAAGATGTGACGATTCACGCTGGTGAATCCGCACTGAAAGAATGTAGTAACATCATAGCAATCAACTGTCGCTTTGAAGGAAAATATCCCTTTTGGCATACCAATGGATTTATAGTGAAGAACTGTCTCTTTACAGAAGGCGCCCGTGCCGCGCTGTGGTATTCCCAAAGTCTGCAAATGGCAGATACCTTGGTAGAAGCCCCGAAGATGTTTCGCGAAATGGACGGGATAAAACTCGAAAATGTACAGTTGCCCAACGCTTTGGAAACATTTTGGTATTGCCGTAATATAGATTTGAAGAACGTGCAGATAGACAAAGCTGATTATCTTTTTATACATAGCGAGAATATCAAGATACAGCACTACGCTCAAAACGGAAACTATTCATTCCAGTACTGTAAGAACGTGGAAATCCGTAATGCGGTTATCAACTCCAAAGATGCATTTTGGAATACGGAGAATGTAACTGTCTATGATTCCGAACTGAATGGGGAATATCTAGGCTGGCATTCTAAAAACTTACGTCTGGTAAATTGCAGGATTTCGGGCACACAGCCACTTTGCTATGCACATGATCTGGTCATGGAAAATTGTACAATGGCGGAGGACGCTGACCTCGCTTTTGAACACAGCAGTGTGAAAGCAACGATTAAAAGCCCGATTCACAGCGTGAAGAATCCCCGCACGGGGAGCATTATTGCCGAAAGTTTCGGGACAATCATCCTGGACGAGAATCTCAAAGCACCGGGAAATTGTGAATTGAAACTTTGGGACGAACTGACTTGTTTTGATTGAAATATGAAGTACGACTTCGATGAAATAATTCCACGCCGAGGTACGAATTCCTATAAATGGGATTCTGCCGGAGATGCAGATATATTGCCGATGTGGGTAGCCGATATGGATTTCCGTACGGCTCCCCCTGTTGTGGAAGCGTTGAGGAAACGGGTGGAGCATGGTATCTTCGGATATGTCCGTGTACCGGATGCATACTACGTAGCGGTGACAAACTGGTTTGCAAGGCGGCATGACTGGCAGATAGAAAAAGAGTGGATTATTTATACCACGGGAGTAGTACCGGCATTGTCTGCTGTCATTAAGGCACTGACAGCCCCCGGAGATAAAGTAATGGTACAGACACCCGTATATAACTGTTTTTTTTCCTCTATCCGCAATAACGGATGCGGGATGATTGCCAATCCGCTGATTTATAGAAATGGAACCTATCAGATAGATTTTGCGGATTTGGAACAAAAAGCTGCCGACCCAAATGTAAAGGTTCTATTGTTATGCAACCCGCATAATCCTGCCGGAAGGGTATGGACAAAGCAGGAACTTACCCGTATCGGTGACATCTGTATCCGAAACAATGTGTGGGTAGTAGCAGACGAAATCCATTGCGAACTTGTCTTTCCGGGACACACCTATATTCCTTTTGCTTCTATCTCACAAGAATTCCTGATGCACTCCGTCACTTGTACCTCGCCCAGCAAAGCCTTTAACCTGGCAGGGCTTCAGATTGCTAATATCATTTCTGCCGATACGGATATACGAACGAAAATAGATAAAGCAATCAATGTCAATGAGGTTTGTGATGTGAACCCGTTCGGGGTGGAAGCGTTAATGGCAGCCTATAACGACAGTAAGGAATGGTTGGAAGAGCTGAAACAATACTTGTTCGCCAATTACAATTATTTGAGGGCATACTTCGCAGAATATCTTCCTGAATTTCCAGTGTCGATGTTGGAAGGCACTTATCTGGTTTGGGTGGACTGTTCAGTGCTGAATCAGTCATCGGATGAGATAGTGAAAACCTTGTTGGAAAAAGAAAAACTTTGGGTGAACGAGGGCGGCTTGTACGGAGAGGCTGGTGAAGGATTTATCCGCATCAACATCGCTTGTCCGCGACAGCAGTTGATAGAAGGATTAAACAGATTGAGACGGGCCTTGAAATAATAAAATTAAAACTTATCGGGGACTTGACAAACGCTTTTTTATTTCGTATATTTGTAGTCTGGAAAAGGATGAAACCAATGAATAATGAATGAAAAAATAGACGAAATATGAATATGAAATGGATAGAAAATAGTATAATATTACAACGAACTTAGCTCATTCCCTTAGCTTATACTAAAGGATAGAACGGCAGATATACCCCAAAGGTTGCAAACTTTACAGAGTTTGCAACCTTTTTTGTTGCATATTATTGATGCTAAATTCGCAAATCCGGATTTTAAAGTTTATAATAAACGGAGGGGACGTTTATAATAAACGGTCACAGTATTTATTAATAACTCTATCAATGTTTAAGTAGTAAGTTGTTGCCTTTTTTGTATTACCTTTTTCTTAAGGGTAGGAACTTTATCATTTGTGGTGATAATAGTTGACATTATGACCAGGCGATTAAATCTAACAAATAGACTTTGAATGCATACTTCCCACCTGTCTGAAACTTCACGAAGCAGGATAATTAAACCATTGCTTCGTTCTATGCACAACCCGGAATTGCAAGGCAAATTCCGTGAAATGCTTACTGCTTTCTATACTGTACTGAAAGATGCTGACCCATGGTTGCGTTTCGTCTTTATCACCGGAGTTACCAAATTTGCTCAGATGGGTATATTCAGTACTCTCAACCAACTGATAGATATAAGTTTCGATCCACAATACAATGCTCTTTGTGGCATGACCCGCCTGGAAATTGAAGCCAATTTCGTCCCGGAACTGGAACGGTTGGCAGAAAGGAACAGTTTGACGAGAGAAGACTGCATGGTGTATCTCACCCGTATGTATGACGGATACCATTTCAACTATTTCCGTAAGGAAGGCATGTACAATCCGTTCAGTATCTTGAACGTGCTTCGAAGCGGAATGTTTGAGAACTACTGGTTTGCCAGTGGTACCCCCACCTTTCTGGCTGAAATGCTGAAGAAAACGCATTATGACTTGCGTGAATTGGACGGATTGGAAGTGATTGCCGCCTCTCTTACCGACGACCGTGCCGATGTGAACAACCCCGTGCCGATGATTTATCAAAGCGGTTATCTGACTATCAAAGGATATGACACAGAATTACGTCTCTACAAATTGGGTTACCCTAATGATGAAGTGAAATATGGATTCCTTAATTTTATCACTCCGTTTTATACTTCGTTGGACGAATCGAGAGCTCCCTTCTATATCGGGCAATTTGTAAAAGAACTTAGGGCAGGAGATGTCGAGGCTTTTCTCACCCGTCTTCGTGCTTTCTTTGCCGATTTCCCCTACGAACTGAATGATAAGACAGAGCGTCACTATCAAGTGGTATTCTATCTTGTTTTTAAACTACTGGGGCAGTTTATTAACGCCGAAGTGCAAAGTGCCCTGGGACGTGCTGACGCTGTGGTGAAAACAGCAAATGCTGTTTATGTCTTCGAATTTAAGCTAAACGGTACCGCAGAAGAAGCATTGGCGCAGATTGATAATCGCGGCTATCTCATACCTTATACTACTAATGGTTGCCGTATAGTGAAAATAGGTGCAGAGTTCAGTAAGGAAGAACGCAATTTGAGTCGATGGTTAGTAGAGGAAGAAGGATAGTAGGGAATTGATAATAAAAGTATAGTATATAATTTCAAACCCCAAAAGTAACGCCCAAACGGTAAAACGGCATCCGTTTGAGCGTTTTTTTTAGAAATCTTTTTGGAAGGATGAGGAAGGAAACGATAGCTTATCTCTTCCATTATTCCGTTCTCTATGTGATATATACGTTGATTTTAATGTTTCCTTTGACAACTTTCGGTCGATGTTCTATTTTTCATATTTTAGATTGTTCGAAAATGTAATAGATGTTAATTGGCTACCAGGCTTGCGAACTAATTTTTGATATGATATGTTGTTTAAAGTGAATAACGAATTAAAAAATGAACTAGAAAGTTAGACATGGACAAATAAAACATTTCTAATGATTTAGCAGATAAAACATTACATTTTAAAACTTATGATTATGAGAAAATCGATTATTTTATTAGCCTTGATATTGGGTGGCGTTACAGCAAATGCCCAATCAGTTGTAGAAGGTACAAAAGTAACAGACAATTGGTCTGTGGAAGTCAATGCCGGTGCAATCACTCCCCTTACTCACAGTGCTTTCTTTAAAAGTATGCGTCCTGCTTTTGGAGTGGGAGTTTCCAAGCAATTAACTCCTATCTTCGGTTTGGGATTCCAAGGAATGGGATACATTAATACTACTCCGAGTAAAACATCTTTCGATGCTTCCGACGTCAGCGTATTGGGTAAAGTCAACCTGATGAACCTGTTTGCAGGTTACAAAGGCGAACCCCGTTTGTTTGAAGTGGAAGCTGTTGCCGGAATGGGCTGGTTACATTATTATGTGAATGGCGATGGCGATCAGAACTCCTGGTCTACGCGTTTGGGATTGAATTTCAATTTCAACTTGGGTGAAAGTAAAGCATGGACATTGGGTATCAAACCTGCCATTGTATATGATATGCAAGGCACTTACCCCGAAACAAAGAGCCGTTTCAATGCCAATAACGCAGGTTTCGAATTGACAGCCGGATTGACATATCACTTTAAGACAAGTAACGGAACACATCATTTTGCAAAAGTGAGAGTGTACAACCAAGCTGAAATTGACGGATTGAACTCTTCCATCAATGCGCTTCGTTCGGAAGTGAACAACAAAGACGGTCAGATCAGCAACGCCAACCAGCGCATCAACGGACTGCAAGAAGAACTTGAAGCCTGCCGTACAAAGGTTGTTCCGGTAGAGACTGTAGTGAAAACCGCCCGTGTGCCCGAATCTATCATTACTTTCAGACAAGGTAAATCATCGGTTGACGCTTCCCAACTTCCTAACGTGGAACGTGTAGCTTCATACATGAAGAAATATCCTGATTCAAAAGTAGTTATTAAAGGATACGCTTCTCCGGAAGGTAGTGTGGAGGTCAACGCAAGAATCGCTGCTGCACGTGCAGAGGCTGTAAAAACTATCCTTGTTAATAAATACAAGATTAGTGCATCCCGCATCACTGCCGAAGGTCAGGGCGTAGGCGACATGTTTACCGAACCGGATTGGAACCGTGTAAGTATATGTACGATTGAAGATTAAACAGATAGATTACATAAATAGAATAATGAAGGCTGCCCAAAAGGCAGCCTTTGTTGTATGTACTGGTTTTATAGATAAGCGGCTAATTTTTGAATATCCTGAAAGATTAGTAAACAGATTTCTTTGTACATTACATAAAATAGCTATTTTTGCAAGTATTGTTCATGCGCGTTCTGTGTTGAGTGTGCAAATATCAACCATTAAAAACTGTATTATGAAGAGAGTATTCGTTTTTCAAGATTTTAAATCGCAGAAATTCTGGAGTATAGAGGTAGTCGGGACAGATGTTACTGTAAATTATGGTAAGCTGGGGACTGCCGGACAAACACAAGTGAAAAACTACGCAACTACTGAAGAGGCTGAGAAGGCTGCCAACAAACTGATTGCAGAGAAGACAAAGAAAGGTTATGTGGAAACTGCCGAAGAAACAGCACGTGAAATGAAAGTGGAAGCTAAGAAATATACATTGAGTTATGATGAGTATGAAAACGATGTGAAGCTTTTGGATAAGATATTGAAAGACAAGCATCTCTCTGAATATAAGCAAATAACGATTGGCTGTTGGGATTATGAAGGTGATGACTGTTCGGCTTTGTTACAAGGTCTCATTGAAAATAAGGACAAGTTTGCGCAGATAGAAGGCCTGTTCTGGGGGGATATTGAACAGGAAGAACAGGAGATCTCATGGATTGAACAAGCCGACCTTAGTCCGCTGCTCGATAGTATGCCTAAATTGAAGGATCTGAAAATAAAAGGAACAAACAATCTGCGCTTGGGAAAAACTTCACGTCCGGAGTTGCGGTCGCTGGAAATAATCAGTGGTGGTATGCCTACTGAAGTGGTAGAGGACATTCTTGCTTCTGACTTTCCCAATCTGGAAAAACTGATTCTATATGTTGGTGTGGAAGATTACGGATTTGAAGGTGATATTGAGATCTTCCGTCCGCTTTTCTCCAAAGAGCGTTTCCCGAAGCTGACCTATCTGGGGCTTGTTAACTCTGAAGAACAGGACAGCATTGTAGAAATGTTCCTGGAATCGGATATTCTACCTCAACTTGAAACCATGGATATTTCGGCCGGTACTCTGAAAGATGAAGGTGCACAGTTGTTGCTGGATAATATGGATAAAATCGCTCACTTGAAGTTTATCAATATGCGCTATAATTATTTGAGCAAGGACATGAAGAAACAGTTGCAGAACCTTCCTATGAAAATAGACATTGCCGAAACCGAAGAGGCGGATGAATATGATGGTGAATTGTGGTATTACCCGATGATTACAGAATAGGAGATGCAGATAATCGTTGTCAGCAACTCTTTATCCAAACGTATAGAATACTTTGTTGAAGCAGGTAAGCACTTGCAGACAGAAGTTTGTTTTATGACTTATGAGGAACTTTTTAGCTGCTTGCCGCTATTGCGGCAGGCAGTTATCAAACTGGAACCCTGTGTAAGTGATGAAACTGATTTCCTGAAATATGCGCTGTTGAATCAGGCATATAAGGAGACATTGCAACGTTTGAGCGAGATGAGCCTGCCTGATGATGTGTGCTTTTTAAATACTCCTGATGCTTTGTTGCGTGCTCTTGATAAAAAGGAAACAAAAGAAGTCCTGATGGACAAAGGGCTGAAAGTGACTCCGATGTTACCGTCTCCACACTCTTTCGATGAGTTACGGCAGCTTCTTGCCGATTGTGGTAGAGGATGCTTTTTAAAACCCCGTTATGGTTCGGGTGCGGGAGGCATTATGGCGATTCGTTATCAGCCCAACCGGAATAAGTGGATAGTCTATACTACGCTGCGGCAAGTGGACGGAGTGATTCATAATACCAAACGAATCAATCGTTTGAGCGTGGAAAAAGAGATAATCCCGTTGGCAGAAGCTGTGATACAAACAGAAGCTATCCTCGAAGAATGGATTCCTAAAGCACAATTGCAAGGAGAAAATTACGACCTTCGGGTAGTGTGCCGGGAGTCTGAAATAGATTATATCGTTGTGAGATGCAGCAAAGGAAGCATAACGAATTTACACCTGAACAACAAGGCGCATTGGTGGAATGAATTGTCTCTATCCGAAGAGGTACGGCAACAAATCTATTTTCAATGTCAGGAAGCTGTGCAATCCTTGGATTTGCGTTATGCAGGAGTAGATGTATTGATAGAAAGAGGGACGGATATTCCTTATATAATAGAAGTCAACGGACAAGGAGACCATGTTTATCAGGATATGTTTGCTCATAATTCTATTTATACTCAACAAATAAAAAACATAAAAAAGAAATATAACCATGCAAATAGATGAACTGCCGGCTGGCGAACAGACCCGTCATCCGGATCTGGATATGAATCAGGTGGTGGGTACTCATGATATATTGATGCTTTGCTTTGACACCTTGCGGTATGATGTCAGCAAAGAGGAAGAAGCGGCCGGAAGAACGCCTGTACTGAACAGCCATGGAGGAGAATGGGAGAAAAGACATGCTCCGGGAAATTTCACTTACCCGTCTCATTTTGCCATCTTTGCCGGATTTCTGCCTTCTCCGGCAGAACCTCATTCGTTGCGTAGCCGTAACTGGTTGTTTTTCCCCGTGCAAGCGGGTACAGGACGTATTCCGCCCAAAGGAAGTTATCCATTTACAGAAGCGACTTTTGTGCAGAGTCTTGCCCATACAGGCTATGAAACGATTTGTATAGGTGGCGTAAATTTCTTTAGCAAGCGTAATGAGCTGGGGCGTGTATTCCCCGGTTACTTTACTAAAAGTTATTGGCTGCCTACCTTTGGATGCACAGCACCCGATAGTACTGAAAAACAGATTGATTTTGCATTGAAAAAACTAGAAAATTATCCGGACGACAAACGGATCTTTATGTATATCAATTTTTCTGCTATCCATTATCCGAACTGTCATTATGTGGAGGGTAAAATGAAAGATGATAAAGAATCACATGCGGCTGCCCTGCAATATATTGACAGTCAGTTACCTCGTTTGTTTCAGGCTTTTCAGAAACGGAGCAATACGCTGGTGATTGCTCTTTCCGATCATGGCACTTGTTATGGTGAAGATGGGTATGAATACCATTGCATATCTCACGAAACGGTTTATACAGTCCCTTACAAACACTTTATTTTAACGAAACAATGAATCAACCGCTACCACGATATGTAGACTATATGTATAGCTATCCACATAAAACTGCCTATCGTCCTTTTCCATCTCCGGTTTCGCTGCTTCCTTACCTGGAACAGGTGGAAGGGCAGAAGGCATCACTCTATTTTCATATTCCTTTTTGTAGTCATAAATGTGGATATTGTAACCTGTTTTCTCTACAAATCAATCGTGCGGATTATATCGCAACTTATTTGGAAACCCTTCATAAGCAGGCACAACAATTGTCACCTCTCACCACCGGACTGATCTTTGACAGTTTCGCCATTGGAGGAGGTACACCGTTGCTTCTCACCGTTTCCCAACTGGAATACTTATTGGAGACGGCTGCCCTGTTCGGAGTGCATCCCTCACATGCTTTTACTTCCATAGAAACATCACCGGAGTATGCTGATCCTGCCCGTTTGACATGGTTGAAACAAGCCGGAGTGGCTCGTATAAGTATCGGTATACAAAGTTTTCTCAACGAAGAGTTAACCGCTTTGAAAAGACGTCCCCGGCAAGACACGATCAATCAGGCGTTGGAAACTATCCGGAAGATGGAATTTCCTTTTTTTAATATCGACTTGATTTACGGAATCAAAGGACAAACGGTGGATAGTTTTCTCTATTCTTTAGAGCAGGCTCTTCTGTTTCAGCCTAACGAACTCTTTATCTATCCGTTATATGTGCGACAGGGAACAGCTATCACGGAGCGGGAACCTGATGATGTCTGTTTCCGGATGTATTGTACCGCCCGTGATCTGTTGAAAGACAGAGGCTTTCTACAAACTTCGATGCGGCGTTTTATTCATCATCCGTCTACTGATGCGGAAATTTCCTGTGGAGATGAAGTGATGCTTTCGTGTGGTTCCGGCGGACGTAGTTACTTGGGTAATTTACATTATGCCACCCGGTATACTGTTTCTCAACACTGCATTGCCGGAGAGATAGATGACTATATGGGCACTGCTGATTTTACAGTAGCTCGCAATGGATTTATTCTCTCTCAAGAAGAACGGAGGCAACGTTTCATCATTAAAAATCTGATGTATTATATGGGGCTTGATAAAGCCGAATATAAGCGTCGTTTTGGCGAATCACCGGATGATATTCCATTATTCCGGCAACTGGCAGAACGGCAATGGATAGAAAATACAGATGGCCGCATTTGTCTTACTTCCGAAGGAATAGGATATTCTGATTATATTGGTCAGTTGTTCATTACTCCTGAAATAAGAGGGCTGATGGAAACTTATTCTTATTGAACGAAATGGAAATGAAAAACGAGGGGGATTTACTTTCCATCAAGCGTATCTATTATCGCGGTAAATTGAATAGCTGCAATTATACCTGCTCTTACTGTCCTTTCGGCAAAAAGTCACATCTGACAGCCACTACGCAGGATGAACAGGCGTGGAACCGTTTTATTACGGCTATTGAACAATGGAAAGGGGGACCGTTGCAGTTATTTATTATTCCTTACGGTGAAGCATTGATACATCGTTATTATCGGAAAGGGATCATTCATTTAGCGGCGTTGCCACAAGTGGCCGGAATTTCCTGTCAGACTAATCTTTCTTTTTCTGCTGATGAATGGCTGGACGAATTTCCGGCTACACCGACATTGATAAGTAAGATAAAGATTTGGGCCAGCTTTCATCCGGAAATGACTTCAGTAGAAAGTTTTGTCCGGCGACTTCATACGCTTTATAATGCAGGAATACAGGTCTGTGCCGGAGCGGTAGGCAATCCGATGGCAAAAAGTGTACTTAGCGATTTGCGAAATGCTCTTTTGCCGGATATTTATTTGTTTATTAATGCTATGCAAGGTTTGAAGTCTCCGTTGAGCGTAGAAGATATTCGTTTTTTTACGCAACTGGATAACCTTTTTGAGTATGATTTAAAAAACGCTTCGGCTCAATGGACTATCTGTTCGGGAGGGAGAAGTAGTTGTTTTATTGATTGGAAAGGAGATATCTTTGCTTGTCCCCGAAGTCAGGTGAAGATAGGAAATCTTTATCAGAATCAGATCTTGGACCCCTTGCTTCCTTGTCGGCGGAAGGTCTGTGATTGTTACATTGCTTTCAGTAATTTGACTAATCATCCTTTGCATCGAATAATGGGAGCAGGTGCATTTTGGCGGATCCCGGATAAGCCTTTCATTACTTCCGTGTTTTTTGATGTGGATGGAACACTTACCGATGCACAGGGAAGGGTTTCAGAAAGTTATGCCCATGCTTTGCGGTACATAGCGCAATTTGTTCCCTTATATCTTGCTACTTCTTTATCTATGCAACAGGCACGGAGAAAGTTAGGCAAGACTCTTTTCAGCCTGTTTGAAGGAGGGGTGTTTGCCGACGGTGGATTACTGGTATATGGCGGGCAGAGCCAGTGTATGCCGGTTGAATTGCTACTGGACATAAACGAAGAATCCACAAAGATAACGGCGCATAGCTATGAAGGTCAAGTCTATAAATACAGCATGCTGGTTTATGATAAGGAAGAGAGAATAAATATTCTTTCTCGCTTAAAAGAGAAACCTTATCAGGTGTTTTATAAACCACCTCTTATTACGGTTATCCATAAGGAAATTGATAAACGGAAAGGAGTGCTTCATATATGCAAGGCTTTAGCTTTTCCCCTTGACCAAGTATTGGTTGTCGGAAATTCACTGAAGGATTGGGAGATGATGTCAGTGGTGTCTCATTCTTGTGCAGTGATGAACGCCGAACCACTTTTAAAAGAACGTGCCCGCTACACGCTGAATCCGGACCGATTGGCTGCTTTCTTCCGCTTCCGGGAGTAGAAAAGCGGCTGCAATAAAAGCTTCACATTGATACCTGATTGTACCATTCAAAAATAAAAATCAGTTATAATTTGGTAGTTATAAAAACAAAGCCCATATTTGCAGCCCGAAAATAGGGACAGGCATAAAAATCCTCATCGGAGGGTGCTATAATAGATAATTATAGTGCTGGATAAGATGAATGGTGTAAATCATTCGCTTGTCCGGCACTATTTTTTATTGTAACAATTTAAGATAAGAGGTAAAGTAGCGGAGAAACTATGAAAGAGTTAAATTTGACACAAGGAAGTGTTCCGAAGGTATTGCTGCAATTTGCAGTACCTTTTCTTATTGCCAATGTGCTTCAGGCACTTTATGGTGGAGCCGACTTGTTTGTTGTGGGGCAATATGATGATTCGGCAAGTGTGGCGGCTGTGGCTATCGGCAGTCAGGTGATGCAGACGATTACAGGTGCATTTGTATGTGGTTTTGCGGCAATATTAATCTGTTTTTTGGAGATAGCCGTATTTTATCATGCACCATTGTTTCCGAAGAGTGCAGAGGAATTAATGGGAACAACAGATAATTTGCTGCTTCATGCGGGAAGATATAAAGAATATATTTTTACATTGGCAGTTATATCAGGTCTGTGTTATGCGTTTTATTCACTTATGACATTATTTATTTCAATATTTGTGCCAAATAAAAAGCTTGTCATAGCATTTCCAATGATACTCTGGTTTATATTTCAGTATATATGGGTAAAGATTCCTTTTCTGCCGTCATTTATGACACCGTCTTTAATATTTGATCCCACGAGACAGTTTGGGGATTTGTATAATCTGTCACCGTATATCACTGTATTGATAATTTTTGCAGAAATATCTATAATAGCGGTTGTCATAGCTTTGGTCTTTCGTTTTAAACTCAGACGGAGCGGTGTTTTTGGAGGTGTGGAGGATGAATAAAATGAAAAAGGTATTTAAGGTTGCCATTTATGAATTAAAACTTATGTGTTTTTCATCAAAGTTCCTGATATTGTCGGTTTTGGCTTTTATTATAATGGATGTTACAGTAAGAGGATACAGGATGTTTTCACACGATTATAAC
>ERZ827498.3834-NODE-3834-length-12287-cov-5.990762_pt1 | contig 12287 bp, 5 predicted proteins | sample MGYA00519865_ERZ827498 | MGnify/ENA primary metagenome ERZ827498 (study PRJEB31778, sample SAMEA3449328) | human gut metagenome | biome: human gut; feature: human-associated habitat; material: faeces | place: United Kingdom | collected 2010/2012 ...
CAGGAACGCGCGTCGGCAAAGGCGCTGAATATTCAGTTGGGTGAAGAAGGCTTTGTGCTGCTCAAGAATGACGGTGTGCTGCCGCTGGATAGTGCGACGACGAAGGTGTCCATGTTCGGTTTCCGTGCTGCCAACATCATGATGGGCGGCGGTGGCTCTGGCTCTGGCCGTCCGGGGCAGTACGGTGTGCCGAAAACCTCGCTGGAAGATGGCATGAAGCAGGCGGGCTTTGATGTCAACGAACGTCTGCTGTCCTTTTACAGCACAAAGTCGGCAGAAGTGAAGCCGACGGATATTCCGGATTCCATCGCCTACACTTACGATACTTACAGCGATGCAGCGCTGGTGGTTGTTTCCCGTTCTGGCTCGGAGGGCAGGGATGAAGTGACTTACGGCTATGCGCAGGACGAGAATGCTGACCCGAATGCGCACATGCTGGAGTTGACGGACACGGAAAAAGACCTGATTCGTTACGTGAAGGCGAATTTTCCCAAAGTCATCCTGATTGTCAACTCCTCCAATGCGATGGAGCTGGCGGAAGTGAATGCGTCGAAGACGGAGGACAACCTCGGCGTTGATGCGATTCTCTGGGTGGGTCATACCGGCAACGACGGCGCGGCGGCAATCGGCAACATCCTCTCTGGCAAGGTTTCGCCGTCCGGCCGCACTGCAGATACTTACGCGGTCGATTTCACCAAAGATCCGACGTTCATGAATTTCGGCTCGAATGAGCAGAACTTTGAAAACGGCGAGCGCATGAACAACAACGTCTATGTCGACGATACGATGACAGATTATCACTCCGTGGAATACCGCGAAGGCATTTATGTCGGCTACCGTTATTATGAGACGAAGGGACATGATGCCGGCGAAGCATGGTATGACGAGAATGTCGTGTACCCGTTCGGCTACGGCTTGAGCTACACCACCTTTACGCAGGAAATCGAGGGGGACATTGCGCCGACTGGGGTGATTCATGCGGCGAATGAAACCATCACGGTGAAGGTTCGTGTGACGAACACGGGCGATGTGGCAGGCAAGGACGTTGTGCAGCTGTACTACACCGCGCCGTACACCGAGGGCGGAATTGAAAAGGCGTATGTCAATCTGGCCGCGTTCGGCAAGACGAAGGAGCTTCAGCCCGGCGAGAGCGAAGTGGTGACGCTGCAGTTCGTGGCACAGGATATGGCATCGTTTGACTGGAACGACGCCAACGCCAACGAGTTCCGCGGCTACGAACTTGAAGCTGGCGACTATGTGCTGTCCATCCGCCGCAACGCGCATGTAGAAATCGCGTCGATTACCCGCACGGTTGAAACGGGCTTGCAGTGCGTGACTGACTACACCACGGGTGCGGAAATCAAGCCGCTCTTCTCCGGCGATGAAGGACTGGAAGCCTACATCTCTGTCAATGAAACGCTGGAAAACAATCAGATGTCCCGTGCGGACGGACTGGAAGTTCCGGCTGCTGCAACGAAGGAAGACCGCACTTGGGATCAGGCAGTTATTGATGAACTGGATGCCCAGAAGGAATATTTCAGCCTGAATGACACGGAGGATTCGCCGTGGTACGTTTCGCAGGTGCCTGCGACTTGGACGCAGAATGCTGGTACACGCGATGAAAACGGCAAAACGGCGATTCAGCTGGCGGATTTGGCTGGCGTGCCGTACGCCGAGCCGAGCGTGGTGGATGGCGTGGCAGTTGCCTCTGACGATGAAGGCACGAAGAAGTGGGACGAGTACATGAATCAGCTGACGTGGGACGAAATGGCGACCATCGTCTCCTACGGCGGATTCGGGCAGCCTGCGGTAGAAGCTATCGGCAAGAAGCAGAACGGTGCGTATGACGCGGCGGCACATCCCTTCTGGAATGGCGCGATGTTCGGCGGCGCACAGGCACCCGAAAATCAGATGGGTACGAACTGGGTTACGCCGGCTGTATGGGGCTGCACATGGAACACGGAGCTGCTGTATGACATTGGCATCATGACGGGCAACGAAGCGCTGCTGTTCAATATCAATGGTCTCTATGGCTTCTCCCTGAACATTCATCGTTCTGCGTTCGGCGGCCGCAACTTCGAGTATCTCTCCGAAGATCCGCTGCTGACCGGCAAGCTCGCGGCGGCGCTGAGCAGTGCTGCGACCGAAAAGGGCCTTGTGACCTACACGAAGCACTACATGATGAACAATCAGGAAACGAACCGCAATACGAACGGCGGCGTGATTACATGGGCGAACGAACAGGCCATCCGCGAAATCTATGCCAAGCCCTACGAACTGGTGGTCAAGGAAGGCAACAACTCCGCATTCATGACGGCGTTTAACCGTATTGGCTTGTCCACCTGTTCGACGAACTACGCGCTGCTGGAACTGCTGACCCGCGGCGAATGGGGCTTCTGCGGCCATAACGTGACGGACTACATGGACTATCCGGAATATCGCTATACGAACCTGATGGTTCGCGCGGGCAATGAACTGCCCCTTGGCGGCCCGAACAAGCTGATTGGCAAGGGCAAGGGCGGCAACAGCTCCAGCACCGAAGGTACTTGGAGCGCAGAGCTGAACACTGTGCTGGTGGCGGCCGATACGGCCAGCGCAGAAGCAGCTGATGCGGCGCGCCGTGCAGGGGAGGATGCGTCCACCTACGAGACGGTTCCTTCTGCAACGCAATATTTCGCTGTCCGCAAGGCAGCGCAGCGCGTTTTGTACTCCAACGCCAACTCCAATGCGATTCTCAATGGCTATGAGAATCATATCGTAGAAGAGTTGGAATACAAAGTGGGCGACAAGTTCGGCGGTTGGGGCGGCGGCAAGGACATCATTACGCCCCTCTTTACGGCGCGCTATGCTGATGTCGGCGACATCAAGATTGTGAATGCGGATACGATTCCCGGCATGAACCTTGGCGCGGACGGCGTCGCCTCCGGCACATTCAACGAGGCTGGCGACTACACTGTCACGGCAACGGCGACGGTCGAAGGCTGGGTCTATGTGCAGCTGACGCTGACGATTCACGTCAAGTAATATGGCATAACTCGTTTACTGGACGGATTCGCGCTGGCGGACAAGCGAATCCGTCCTTGATTTTCTGATGAAAGGGAAGGAGCAAAGTTTATGAAGCGAATTACAGCGATGCTGTTGATGATTTGCTTATGCTTGATGGGGCAGAGCGTGCTGACTGAGGAAAAAGTTGGCAAGATTGCTGTTGCGCAGGAACCGACGAAGATGGATTACTGGGTTGGGGAAGAATTTTCCGCAGAGGGCGGCGTGCTGCTGGTGACATACCGCGACAAAACCACTGCTGAAATTCCGATGACGGATGAAAATGTGAAGCTGCCTAACGTCAAGACAAACACACCCGGCCGCAAGGCAGTGAAAGTGACTTACGGCGGCAAAAACGTGACCTTTTATATCAATGTGGCAGAAAAAGGCGCGGAAGTGACGTTCGAGCTGAATTACGACGGTGCACCAGAAGCGCAAAAAGAAGCGGCACGTCAGGGCAAGGGCGTAGAAGCGCCAGAAATACCCGTGCGTGATGGTTATACCTTCGATGCGTGGTATACCGATGCTGCCTGCACGGTACTGTATGATTTTGCGCAGGTGGTTGAACAGCCCATGACACTCTATGCAAACTGGCTGGCGGACGATGCCGTGTATTATCCTGTGACGTACAGCTTGAACTATTACGGCGTACTGCCGGACGGTTATGTGCAGCAGGTAAAATCCGGTGAAACGGCACGGATGCTGTCCTTAGCGCTGGTACGCGACGAATTTGAATTTATCGGATGGTATGCCGATGCAGCCTGCACCGTGCCGTATGTGCAGGAAAACGCGATTGAAGGCGAAACGACCATCTATGCGGGATGGAAATCGCTCAAAATGGGTGCAGAGACGTATACGTTTGAAGCCGAACAGACCAGCTTGCTGGGCAAGGAAGGGCCGGGCATGTCCGGTTCTGCATCCGGCGCATCCATGATAGTCAACGATGCGACGAATCTGGACGCCAGCAATGGCAAGTATGTCTCGTACCTGTATAAAAAAGGGCTGTCGTTGGATTTCTATCTGGCGAGCAGCGAAGCGGTGTCGGATGCAGTGCTGACGCTGCGGGTTGCGGCGGAAATGGACAACATCAGCCTCTCGCCCGATAACTACACGATTGAAGTCAACGGTCAGCCGGTGATGTTTGATGCGATTGCACTGGAAAAAGGAGCAAAATTTGCAGACTGCATTGTTATTCAGAACGTCGCTTTGCAGGTCGGCGCAAACACGATTCGCCTTGTGACGAATAACAGCGTGAACCCGATGGGTGAAGGCATGGGAACGTATCAAGGCACAGCGCCGATGGTGGACTGCATCAAGCTGACGACGACGGCGGTTGTAACGTGGGATGCAAACTACAATCTGCCAATGATGTACTGATTTCGCGGAGGAGAACATGGCGCAGAAAACGAAGAAAAAGCTGATTCGCGTATGGGCAATTGTCAGCGCACTGGTGCTGATTCTGCTGACCGTCGCGACGGTGCTGACGCAGTTTGTCATGCAGGATGTGCTGGCCTCTCTGCTGGGACGCGACGTGGCGGTTTATGCCGAGGGCGTGACACCACTGTATACCACCGAATACACGAACAAGGACGAAGTCTATCAGGCGGCGAACAAACTCAACGAGCGCATCTGCGAAGAAGGCTTTGTGCTGCTCAAGAACGAGGGAAATGCGCTGCCGCTGGCATCAGGCAGCCGCATCACTGTGTTTGGCAAGAACAGTGTGAACCTTGCTTATGGCGGTTCGGGGTCGTCCGGCGGCGATAAGTCCGCAGCCATCGACCTCTATACCAGCTTGCAGAATGCGGGCTTTGCGGTCAATCCGGCCATGAAGCCCTTCTATGAGGATGATAAGCGCTCCGGCGCACGCCGCTCAGAAAATTCCACCAACTTGGATGACGGGAATACCGTGTTTTACTCCATTGGGGAAACGCCGCAGCGCTTGTATACGAAGGAAATCACGGATACCTACAAGGATTACAATGACGCGGCGCTGGTTGTGCTGACCCGCATCGGCGGCGAAGGTTTTGACCTGCCGCGTTCAATGAAGGATGTGGAAGGGGCGCGGCAGGACAGCGACCACTACCTGCAGCTTGATCAGAACGAAACGGACTTGCTGGCGGCGGTCTGCGAGGCAGGATTCAAGAAGGTTGTTGTGCTGATTAACAGTGGTTCACCGATGGAACTGGCATTTTTGACGCATCCGGATTATTATGCCTATCAGGACAAAATCGACGCAGCTATCTGGATGGGCTTCCCCGGTGCATCCGGCGTGAATGCGCTGGGACGCATCCTGAACGGCGAAGTGAATCCGTCCGGGCGCACGGTTGATACCTATGCGGTGAATTTCAAGAACAGCCCGGTGTGGCAGAACTTTGGCGATAATCTGATTACCGGCAAGGACAGCGGCGACCGGTATCTTGGGCTGGAAAACGAAAACTACTACTTTGTGGACTATGAGGAGAACATTTACGTCGGCTATCGCTATTACGAGACGCACGGCGCGGATGACCCGGAATGGTATGCGCAGGAAGTGGTGTATCCGTTTGGCTATGGTCTGAGCTATACGACGTTTGACTGGACACTGGAAAGTGCGCCGGAAAACTTCGTCCTCAGCGATGTCAGCGACAAGATGGAAGTGACTGTGCGCGTAAAGAACACGGGCAGCGTCGCTGGCAAGGACGTTGTGCAGCTCTACGGTCATGCGCCGTATACGCCCGGCAGCGTGGAGAAGTCCGAAGTTGTTCTGCTGGACTTTGCCAAGACGCCGCTGCTTTTACCCGGCGAGGAATGCACGCTGACGCTGACCTGCGACCCGTACTATCTGGCATCCTACGACTATACGGACAAGAACGAAAACTGGGATAACTGCTTTGAACTGGATGCGGGTGACTACGCACTGTACGTCAGCAAGAATGCGCATGACCGCGTATTTGAAGTGCCGTTCACGGTGGAAGACGACATTATCATTAGCGAAGACCCGGTAACAGGCAATACCATAGAAAACCGTTACACGGACTTGGAACTGGACAGCTCTGATTACCATCTCCAGACGCTGCTTTCCCGCGAAGATTGGGAAGGCACGATGCCGGAAGCTCCCTCTGTGGATGACCGAACGGTGGATGAAGAATATCTCGAAGCGCTTCAAAACCGCGACCACAACAATGAAGAGGCGGATGCGCTCTTTGACTTGGGGCTTCCCGCAACAAGTCAGACGGACATTTCACTGGTGCTTCGCGACCTGCTGACGGATGAAAATGGGCAGAATCAGCGAGTGTCGTATGATGACCCGCGCTGGGATGCGATTCTGGACAAGCTGTCTGTCGAGGACATGGTGAAAATGTGCAACATGGGCGCATTCAAAACGAATGAACTGCCCATCATTGGCAAGCCTGCCACGAACGACACAGATGGCCCGACTGGCTTCACGAACTTCATGGATCGAAGCGGCATCTACTGGAAGTGCTGCTATTACTGTGCGGAAGTCGTCATGGCTTCGACATGGAATCAGGAGCTGATGGAAGACATCGGCGAAATGATAGGCGCGGAAGGATTGATTGGCGCGGATGGAAAGGGCAACAATCTGCCGTATTCCGGCTGGTATGCGCCCGGCGTCAATATCCACAGAAGCCCCTTCGGCGGTCGCGATTTCGAGTATTTTTCCGAAGACGGACTGTTCAACGGCAAAATGGCGGCGGCGGAAATCCGCGGATGCGCCAGCAAGGGCGTTTACTGCTTCGTGAAGCACTTTGCGCTCAACGAACAGGAAACGCATCGTTCCTCCAACGGTTCGGGCACTTGGGTGACGGAACAAGCAATGCGCGAATTGTACCTGCGCCCGTTTGAAATCGCGGTCAAGGAAGGGCATACCACAGCAGTGATGAGCTCCTTCAACCGCATTGGTACGCGCTGGACAGGCGGCGATTATCGGCTGCTGACTCAAATCCTGCGGAACGAATGGGGCTTCCAAGGCATGGTCATCACCGATTTCAATACGACCTCCTACATGAATTTGCGGCAAATGGCATATGCAGGCGGTGACTTGAATTTGGGCAATGACATGACGCTGCCGGACGTTATTCAGCCGAACTGGTGCGACGCATCCGACCCGGTGGACATGCAGATTCTTCGCCAATGCGTGAAGAACATTCTTTACACGGTGGTCAACTCGAATGCCATGAACATCAGCGTGGCATACTATCGCCCTGCATGGTGGAAAATCACGATTTATGTGGTGGATTTCGTGGCGGTTGCGGTGATTGTGTTTACAGGGATTCGCTGTTTCCGCGGAAAAAAGGAAGAGCATAGCGCAAAGGCATAACAGCAAAGGGGCAGCAAGCGAAAGAATAGCTTGCTACCCCGTATTGCGTTCGTCATGAAAACAAGTCTTATACTATTTCCAGATTCAACTGCGCCATCTGCTTGCGCCTTTTTCGTTCTGGCGTCCGCTCACTCCATTTAGCGTAGCGCTGCTACGCTGCATTTCGTTCCCGTTAGCCAGAACGAAAAATTCGCCGCGCATCTTGGCGCATTTTCATTTGGAAATAGTATTATGCCCATGCACCCGCTATCATAGGGGAACGTTCTACAACAAAAGTGTAGATTTTCTGACGGCAGTTGGTCATATCCGCGTCCGTATAGCTTGTGGGGAGACTGTGCCACAGCGTGTCGCGGATGATTTTTGCCATTTCAGCGCGGGTGGTTTCCTTTTCGCGCCAGTTGTTCATATTGGCGATAGCTTTACGAATGGTGCTTAGCAGCTCTTTCGCAGAGGCTTTCAGCATCTTGATTTCCTCCTTGGACAGCGTGTCCTTTTTCAGCAAATCAAAAAGCGCAAGCTGCTCTTCGTTGTCGAAGCCCTCACGGATATAACGCTCCGTTTCGATGTCCAGTTCATTGGCCAGTGCCAACAAATCGGTGAAGGACTTTTCGATGGCAGCACGATTCTGTTCGGCGTTGTAGTTGCTGATAATGGTTTGATGCCGCTCGTAGTAGTCGATTCTTGTTGGATTGCGAGCCATCATTTCAGCAAGACGACTTTCAATCAACTGCTGCAAATCCCGCAAAAGCAGATTTTGATGTTTCCGCCGCATAAATTCCGCGCGAAGCCGTTCAAAATCAATTTTGCTGATGTCAAACGTCTTATCCTTGTTATCATCGTTGATTCTTACATCAATCGCGTCGCTGACAATATCATTGATGCGCTTCATCAGCGTGGAATTGTCGGCATGAAGGACACGCGCGTGCATCACATCGTAAATCGCGCTGATGGCATCCTTCTCCTTGCGCTCGCTGTCCAGCTGACCATGTTCGACATACTTGAACATGCGGAACAGCTCACGCGCGATGATGCCGAAGCGCTTGCGCGTATCTGCATCGCCGGAAAGTGCATCCGCACCATCTTGCACAGACTCGATTCGTGCAAAGCTGTCGCTGCAAACGGCGGTGTCCAAATTAAACGAATGCGCCAGCATCAGCTGTCGGATTTCGTCGATAACTGCACGAATCTTGCTGTACAGCTGGCTAATATCCGGCGTGGGGTCAACCGCAATTCCCCCGCCGGATGTGTAGCCTGCCAGTGCCTGCCGAAGCGCTTTCACAACGCCGATGTAGTCAATTACTAAGCCGTTCGTTTTGCCCCCGCAGACGCGATTGGCGCGGGCAATGGCCTGCATCAGCGTGTGCGCTTTCAGCGGCTTGTCCAGATACAGGCAGCTAAGGCTCTTGACATCAAAGCCGGTGAGCCACATGGCGCATACGAATACCACGCGGAAAGGATTTTCGCTGTCCTTGAACTCTTTGTCCAGCCTGCGCTCTTCCATTTTGGCGCGGTGCGGGCGAATGTCCAGCCCCCAGTTGTCGAAGGTCTGCCACTCGTTCTGCTCCTGACTGATGACAACCGCCATTTCGGTTTCTTTCATCCATGCCAACTTGCGCTGCATTTCCTGCGCTTCCTGCTGGGAAACCGTGCGCAGGCTCGCATCTAACTGGCGGATGGCATCTTGCCAGTATTCCTGCACGAAATTGTACATGCGCACGCAGGTCACTTTGTTGATGCACACGAACATCGCCTTGCCTGTGTCCCACATGTCGGTGTAGTGCTTCACAAAGTCCTTTGCGATGGCGCGCAGCCGCTTTTCGGCGGTGATGATGTGAATATCCTTCGCTAATTCCCGTTCCATTTTTGCTTGCTGGTCGGGTGTAAGATTTTCACTGTCAAGCAAATCGGTCAGTTCGTTGGAAATATTGGGATTGGTGATTTCCAGCTGATCGGCGCGATTCTCGTAGTAGAGGGGAACCGTGGAACCGTCATCGACCGCCCGTTTGAAGTCATACACCGATATATAACCGCCGAAGGTGCGCTCGGTGATGTTGTCGTAGGCGAACAGCGGCGTACCGGTAAAGCCGATGCGGCTGGCGGTGGGCAGCAGCTTCATCATGTTGTCGGCAAAAAGCCCGTTCTGCGTGCGGTGAGCTTCATCGCTCATGATGATGATGTCGTGATTCGGCGTGATGGGGTCGGGGTGGTCATTGTTGAATTTCTGAATCAGCGTGAAGATATAGCTGGGATTGCCCTTCAGCATCTCAACGAGCCGCGCACCGCTGGACGGGACAAACGTGCTGGATTTCATGCCGTTAAGACATCCGCAGCTCTCGAAAGTAGCGCTAATCTGCTTGTTCAGCTCGTCCCGGTCGGTCAGCACAATGATCGTCGGACTGCCCGAAAACTTGCGGCGGATTTTCTGCGCCAGAAATACCATGGAGTAGCTTTTGCCGCTGCCCTGCGTGTGCCAGAATACGCCTAACTTGCCGTCGCGCAGCTTGCGATCTCGATAGGCTTCAATGGCTTCATTCACGCCGAGATACTGGTGATTTCGTGCCAGAATTTTGGCAGTATGATTGTCGGAATGGTCATAGATGATGAAGTTTTCCAGCAAATCGAGGAAAGTTTCCTTTTTGCAGATACCGCGCAGCATGGTTTCCAGACTGACAACACCCTGTTCGCCCTCATTCAGGCGTTTCCACTCGCTAAAATACTCATAATTGCTGCCCAATGTGCCGATTTTGGATTCCACGCCGTTGGAGAGCATCACAAAAGCATTGAACCAGAACAGTTGCGGGATGGTATGCTGATAATCGTGATAGTTGGTATCATAGGCTTGGCGAACATCCACGCCGAGCTTTTTGAACTCCACAAACAGCAGCGGAATGCCGTTCACAAAGCCGATAATGTCCGCACGGCGATGATACAGTGCGCCGTCAATCTTCATTTCCTTGACGGCGAGAAAGTGATCATTGGCGGGGTTGTCGAAGTCGATGAGCCGTGCCATGCGCGTTTCCATGTTGCCGTTTGGCAGGCGGAAATTGACGGGAACGCCGCCAGTGATGAGGCGGTATTTCTGCTCGTTGGTCTGCATGGGCGTGGCAGAAAAGGAGGTTTCCATGAGCGACTTGACCACGCTGTCCGCATAAGCCTCCGTCATCCAGCTGTTCAGGCGGAACAAAGCCGGACGCAGGTACTTGGTGAGCAGCACCTGATGGTAGTCTGTGCGCCCCAACGTGCCGTTTGCGCCCAACGTTTCACGGTTGTGCGCATAAACCAGCTCCCAGCCCAGTTCGTCGTGGAGCAGGTCGCCGGCGGCACCTTGAACAAGGACGTTTTCGGAATAGGAGTAGCTCATATTCTTTCATCCTTCCAATATTATTTATCCAGTAAATTGTGTTCTTCTTTTTTTTGAAGAATAAAGGCATTAATAGCATCGTAATCATCCTTTGTACACATTGATACCCATTGGGATTGTAATGAGTGATACTCGGCGTCCGTGAGGTAAGGACGAATCTCAATAGAAGCAATTTCAAACTGACTGCTTAGTTGCAAAGGTAATAAGCAAAATGAATATAGAACTATGATGGAGATTGTTGTGAAAAAACAAACCTCTATGACGGAAAAAATCATGCTTTGCTTTATTAGCTTGCTTTTAGTTTTGCCTTGAACAATTGCATGGTTGTTGCTGGAAACAGAAACGGTGTCTGTTGAAGACGGTGCAGTATTGATATTTGCTTTGGCATTGTGATTCAAAGAGGAAAATTTTTTTGCAAAGTCTGCAATTTCAATGATTGCAATGAAAAATAAAACACATAATACAGTCAAGACAAGCCATTCAACGACAGTGTAGTGAGTTATTTGAGATGCTCTTCTGTATATAGCATTAGTCCATGAAGGAATAAATGAATCGCCTACTACTTCAAAACTCTTTTTAATAGTGTCCATAATTGTTGTGGCGACTATCGAAGTAAGAACGCTCATTGCGAATTCCTTTTTATGCTCATGCAAATACTTCAAGTTTTATACCTCCATTTCTCCGTCCATCAATTCAGGCAAAAGCCGGTCACGGGCTTCACAAGCAAAAGTAATTTGGTTATTCAGAAGGATAATTTGTGAAATTATAGGTTCTACGATGTTTTTAAATTGGGATAATAAATTTGAGGATGGAATCAATATGCGAATTTTTTCAGCCCTAATAGGACTCAGGTTTTGTTGAGCAACGCCATTGGACAATGCTGTCATCTTATTCAACATCTCTTTGCTTCTAAACATGCAATATGCATATGCAGGATGCAAAGTTTGCAATTTTGCAACACGTTGATTCAGCAAATAGTTATATCCATTAACGATGCATACTCTACCAATATTTCCAGTAAGAGAAAGAAGAATATCTCCCTCTGTCAGTATACAGTGTGAAGGAACTTTATCAGGAAGCTGATCTATGTAGTCTACGTTGTCAGGGGAAAACTCGCCGTCTTTAACATTCTTTATGGTAATAAGTCGATATTTGCCGCTGCTAACATATTCGGAACTTTTGAATGGGTAGCCACTCAACAGTTTGACTATGTTATCAACTGTGCCCTTCATCCACCCCTCCGGCACGCCATCAACCACCTTCACGCCCTCATGCCCCGGAAAGCGCAGTTCCACAAACCACTCTCTATACAGCCGTTGTGCAGCTTCTTCCAGCAGCTTAATTTGGCGGCGGTTGTTTTCAATTAGGTCGTCATAAGCAGAAAGGATGGAGGCAATGCGGCGCTGGGTGGGAAGGTCGGGAAGATTGATTGTTAGATTTTGCAGACTGCTAAGACTGATTGTTCTTTGAGCTGCGCCAATAGCTGCTGCATCAGCTTGCAAAAAGAATGCCTTGCAACGGTGTACAAAGGGAACATAATAAAAAACTTAATAATGGACTGCCAAT
>ERZ827498.3837-NODE-3837-length-12276-cov-5.754112_pt1 | contig 12276 bp, 7 predicted proteins | sample MGYA00519865_ERZ827498 | MGnify/ENA primary metagenome ERZ827498 (study PRJEB31778, sample SAMEA3449328) | human gut metagenome | biome: human gut; feature: human-associated habitat; material: faeces | place: United Kingdom | collected 2010/2012 ...
CCTGCGGCCCGTACCTGCGCCTTGTAGGGGCTTTGCCCTACCGCAGCCAAAGCAGGGTTTTGGCATACAGAGCATCCTGCCAAGGATATGGCGCTATGATGGATGTTCCCCGGAGCTTACTTCATCATGATTGGTCATGCCGTATATTTCGCGCTGCCAAAGGCCAATAAGCCCTGGGCATCACAGGGGATGCTGGAGCATACGATAGCGGAAAAATGTGTAATTATGACGACTTGTCATAATTGATACCACGAAAAACTCCCGGCAGGTTGGTGCCCGCCGGGAGTTCATTTTGCTGTTATCGATTATGCGGTGTATTTCGCATCGCCGAAGTCCCACAGGCCCTGAGCATCACAGGTGATGCCGGAAAGGAAGGCGTGGCAGTACAGCGGAGTCTTGCCCGTATCCTGCGGCAGCAGCACCGCCTCTTCGGCCAGCAGCTGCATGGCGCCCTTCACCAGCCCGATTCGGGCGGATTCTTCGGTTTCTGTGTCGATTTTTGACAACATTTCGTCAAATTCTTCGCTATTATACTTAGCGTAGTTGCTTTCGCTTGCACTGGCGAACCAATGGAGCAGCACTGCCTCATCCGGGTAGTCCAGGCTTACCGCCAGGTACAGCAGGTCGTATTCCCCGGCATCACGGGCAGCCTTGTAGTCCTCATAATCCAGGGCGTTTACGGTCAGGTTCGTGGCATTGGCCAGTGCTTCGGGGGCCGCCGGGGCGTCCTTCAGGGTCAGTAGGGTCATGTTCTCCGGCAGGGTACCGGTCCCCTCCTCCCCGGCCAGCAGACGCTTTACGGCCAGGCGGGTCTCCGCTTCGGACAGTTTTTCGGTATTCAGCACATAATAGCCGGTCACGCCATTACTGCCTGTCACCGGGGTAATAGCATCCCCGGCGTAGCCAAAGGTCGCCTGCAGGGTGCCATCGGCGGCCAGAGTCTCCAGCGCGGCCAGATCGCCGTAGTAGTATTTTAGGGCGAGGCCGGCGGCGGGTTTCTCCCCGCGGTAGCCGGTATTGGGCTTCAGCGTAGCCACATTTTCGGTGATATCGGCAAGCGCGTAGCGGCCATTATAGGCCATCTCGCCCTCCTTGATGGGCCAGAACGCCGGGGCTGCCAGCATGTGGGCAAAGCCGGAATAATCGCCCTCCAGCGTTACCACCAGCTTGCCGTCCTCGGTCGCTTCCAGGCCCAGCTCGCTTTCCTCGTTCTCGTAATCCCTGGCGCCCAGGATAACATCAAAGAGATACCGGCAGGGGCTATCCACCGCGCCGCTGATCACGCGGGTCCAGGCGGTGATAAAGTCCTCGGCCTTTACAGGAGTGCCATCACTCCAGCAGGCACCCTCCCGCAGGGTAAAGGTATACACCGGGCGCTTGGCGGCGTCATCGGTGGCGGAGATCTCCCAGCTTTCGGCCGCGGCGCCCACCGCCTGGCCGTTTTCATCCACAGCGGTCAGTCCCTGGTACAGCATGCCCAGCACGGCGCGGGCCGCCAGGCTGCCATCGTACAGGGCCGGGTCGGTATTGGCCGGCTGGCCCGGTACACCGATGGCCACCACGCCGGTATCGCTTACCGTACCGGCCAGATATTCCTTTTTGCCGCCGCAGCCCACCATGGTAAGCACCAGGGTGAGAGCCAGCAGCAGCGCTATTATTTTCTTCATCGCTCGTCCTCCGTATCGGGGTAGATTTTTCCCCCAGTATACCGCATTTCCCGGCATTTGAAAAGGGGGTCCGGTCTCATCTTGCCCGCTGGGAACATTTTTCCTGTCCTGTCATAAATAATTCCAGCCACGGGAAGTCCCAAATCCATTTACGATTCTATTACAAAACGCCTAATTCGTTGCTTTTATCCTCATTCGGCGCTATAATTATTTGATAGATAGACTGCCGGTTTGCGCTTATCCGGGGGAGGCTTTTTTGCTCCTCCTCCACAGGGCCCGGCAGCAGCCGGACGGCGGGCGCAGCCCGCAGGCGGCGAAAGCAGGTGATGCCTGCTTTGCCCCGGCGCAGCCGGGGCGGGCTGCGCCCCGAACCCGCACCCTGCAGGGGCCCTATGAGGGGCCGCAGCGGTCGGCCCGCCCGAAAACCATCACCTTGTAGGAGGCACCCCGTGGAATGTTACCTGGATAACAGCGCCACCACCGCCGTTTCCCCCGAAGCGGCCGCCCTGGCGCTGCACATAATGACCGAAGAATACGGCAACCCCTCCTCGCTGCACCGCCGGGGCTTTTTGGCGGAGCGTGCCATGACCGAGGCCCGGGGGCAGGTGGCCGCCGTGCTGCACTGCCGCCCCGAGGAGATCATCTTTACCGCGGGGGGGACGGAAAGCAATAATATTGCCCTGCTGGGGGCCGCCCGTGCCATGAAGCGCCGGGGCAACCGCATCGTCACCACCGCCGTGGAGCACCATTCCGTTCTTGCCATCTGCAAGGCGCTGGAAAATGAGGGCTTTGAGGTCATTACCGTGGCGCCCGATGAAAGCGGGCATATCACCCCGGAGGCGATGGCTGCCGCCTGCAATGAAAAGACCATCCTGGCCTCCTGCATGATGGTGAACAGCGAGACCGGCGCCATCCATGACCTGCCCGCCATTGCCGCCGCCTGCCGCCGCAAAAGCCCTAACCTCATCTTCCACGCTGACTGCGTGCAGTCCTTCTGCCGCCTGCCTATAGATCCCGTCAAATGGGGGATACAGCTTGTCAGCGTCAGCGGACACAAAATCCACGCTCCCAAAGGCACCGGCGCTCTCTACATCGCCAAGGGCACCCGGCTGCTGCCGCCCCTTTATGGCTCCGGGCAGGAAAAGGGGCTGCGCCCCGGCACCGAAAATGTCCCCGGCATCGCCGCCATGGGGCTGGCTGCCCAGCTGATGAACGACCGCTGCGCGGAAAATTTTGCGCATTTTACTGCGCTGCGGCAGCGAATGATTACAAAATTATCACAATCCCCGGCCGTCTGCATCAATTCCCCCGCCGACGCCGCACCTTACATTGTGAACTGCTCGGTTCAGGGCATTCGCAGCGAGGTGATGATCCACTATCTGGAGCAATTCGGCATCTATGTTTCCAGCGGCAGCGCCTGCGCCAAGGGGGAACGCAGCCATGTGCTGACCGCCATGGGGCTTTCCCGTGACCGTATCGACTCCGCCGTGCGGGTGAGCATGACCGACACCACCACCCCGGAAGAGATCGACGAATTCTGCCGCCGCCTGCTGGAAGGCGAAGCCACCCTGACCAAACGAAGATAAGGAGTTTTTTCCTGCATGAAAGAGATCATTCTGCTGAAGAGCGGTGAGATCGCCCTCAAGGGCCTCAACCGCAGCACCTTTGAAGATATCATGGCCAAAAACGCCCGCCGCCGCCTGCAGCCGCTGGGGGAGTTCAAAATCTGGCATGCCCAATCCACCACCTATGTGCAGCCCCTCACCGAGGGCGTGGACATGGATGAGGCGGTTCGCCGCCTGCAGACGGTATTCGGCATTGTGGCCGTGACCAAGAGCTGCGTGGTGGAAAAGGATTTTTCGGTCATCTGCCCCGCCGCCGCCGAATACTTTGCCGAACAGCTTACCGCTGCCCGCAGCTTTAAGGTGGAGGCCAAGCGCAGCGATAAATCCTTCCCGATGAAAAGCCCGGAGATCAGCCGGGAGCTGGGCGGGTACCTGCTTTCCCGCTTCCATCACCTCAAGGTAAAGGTGGAGCAGCCCGAGATCACCATTACCGTGGAGATCCGGGAGCAGGGCGCCTACATTCACGCCAACCAGCTGCCCGGTGCGGGCGGTATCCCCGTCGGGACCGGCGGACGGGCCATGCTGCTGCTCTCCGGCGGCATAGACAGCCCGGTGGCCGGCTACATGATGGCCAAGCGCGGCCTGGAGATCGCGGCAGTGCATTTTGCCTCACCCCCCTACACCAGTGACCGTGCCCGGCAGAAGGTGCTGGACCTGGCCCAGGAACTGACCCCCTATACCGGCCGCATCCGGCTGTTTGTAGTGCCGTTCACCCGGCTGCAGGAGCTGCTGCGGGAGCGCTGCCCGGAGGACTACTTCACCATCCTGATGCGGCGCTACATGATGCGGGTGGCGGAGCGAATTGCCCTGCGGGAGGACTGCGGCGCGCTGATCACCGGGGAAAGCCTGGGGCAGGTGGCCAGCCAGACCATGCAGGCCATTGGCTGCACCGACCTGGCCTGCAAGCTGCCGGTGCTGCGTCCCTGCATCGGCATGGATAAGGAGGAGATCGTACGCATCAGCCGCAAGATTGAGACCTTTGAGACCTCCATCCTGCCCTACGAGGACTGCTGCACCGTATTTACCCCCCGCCATCCCAAGACCAAGCCCACCGTAGCCGCCGTGGAGGCCATCGAGGCTGAAATGGCCATTCCGGAGGAGCTGGTGGCCGAGGCCGCCGAGCAGGCGGAGCTCAATATCATCCGCTATTAAATTTATAAATGACTGCAAGGGGCAGGCACGAGGCGCAGCCCCCGGCGGCAAAGCCGCCGCTGCGGCCGAAGGCCGCAGAAACCGCCCGCAGGGCGGTTTGGGCTGCGCCCCGGCCACCCGGCTGCAGAAAAAATATTTTCCATCCGACAAAATTCACAGCTTATTCGTATTCTATTTGCAGCCGCGAAAAAACTTTGCGGTATGCTATTCTTAACTAATTGTGTCCATACATAGGAGGGGAACGCCGTCCCATGAAGATCACTATTCTTGCCGTCGGCAGCGAGGCGCAGTATCAGCCCACCTTTGATACCGCCTACCAGTATCTTAAAAAAGAAACCGCCGCCCTTTCGGCGGAGCTTTCCTACGCCATCTGTCGCCCGGATGCCGCCGAGCTGTTTGCGGCCCTGCGCAACGCCATGGGCCAGAGCGAAGCGGTCGTGCTGCTGCTTTCGCCGGAGCCCGCCGCCGTTTCCACGGCGCTGCGGGTGGTCTGCGGCGGGCTGGAGCGCACCGCCCAAACCGATGCCGCCCTGCAAAAGCAGCTGGAAGCCCGCGCCGCCCGCATGGGCCTTACCCTGGGGTATGAGCAGCTGGCGGATTTCGCCTCCTGTCCCTCTGGGGCCACCCAGCTGCCCAATGCGCAGGGCCTGGTGCAGGGCTATGCTATCGCCGCGCGCCGGCAGCTGCTAATGGCGCTGCCCGCCCTGCCGGGTGAGCTCTCCGCCCTTTATCCTTCCGCAGTGCGTCCCCTGCTGGGCAAGCTGGCAGGGCTCGCGGTCAGCTACGCCACCGTGCGGGTGCTGGAGCTAGACCAGTTCTCGGTCCCGCAGGAGATCACCCGCCTAAGCCAGAATCCCCACCTCAGGCTCACCTCCCGCCACCAGTGCGGTGATTATACCATCTTTGTGGAGGCCACCGGCGCTACCCAGCAGGAGGCCGAGGAATATCTGCAGCGGGCCATCACCCATATGCAGCAGACCTTCGGCATCTACCTGTACTGCATCGGCGATCGTCCCCTCCCCCAGATCGCCGTGGACGGCATGACCCGCCATGGGCTCACCCTTTCCACCGCGGAATGGGGCACCGGCGACCTGCTGCGGGAGCAGCTCTCCGCCGTCATCGGTGCAAACAGCTGCTACCGTGCCTCCTACGATGACACCCACATCGGGCAGGAGCTGGAGCTCCCCCGCCGGGTGCTGCAGAACCCCGCCGAAAACGCCGCGCTCATTGCGGGGCTGCTGGCCCAGCAAAGCCGCAAAGCCGGGCACACCGCCCTGGGCCTGGGCCTTTACTGCCAGCCGGAAAGCGGCCAGCTGCATGTGGCCCTGGCCGATAAAAACCGCATCTGGAACCGCCGGCTCTCGGTCACCGAGCTCCGCCGGGAGGACACCCAACAGATCGCCGTGTGGCAGGCACTGAATGTCCTGCGGCTGTACACCGCGCAGTATCCCAAGCAGCTCCCCGGCGGCATAGAGCCCGCCGAGCTGGATAAGCGTGCCGGGATCGGCTCGCTCTTTGCCTGTTCCGCGGCCAAAGCTCCCAAATCCCCCGCAAATACTTCCGGAAAGGAACCGAAAGCTTCTATGGAAAAGAAAATCCGTACCAAGACCCGCACCGCCGCGGCCGAACCCGCCGCTGAAGCCGTGAAGGGCACCAACCTCATCCAGCGCATCAAGATGAAGTCCATCACCAAGAATGATAAGATCCGCATCATTCTGTTGGCGGTCTGCATCATCGTGTTCCTGGCCTCCGGCATCTATATCATCAATAACAAGCTCCAGTCCATCAAGAACAAGAACCTTTCCGATGAGCTGGCCGGCCTGTACGATCCCGATGGCACCACCGATATCTCAGTGGATGGCTATCCCAAGGATTACATCCGCGGCTTTGAGGCGTTGTACCAACGCAATCCCGACATCGCCGGCTGGGTCAAGATTCCGGATACCAAGCTGGACTACGCCGTGGTACAGGCCGAGGATAACGATAAATACCACCGGGCGGATATCGACGGCAAGTACAATGACTGGGGCATCCCCTATGTTGATTTCCGTGTTGACCAATCCAAGCCCTCCTACAATACCGTCATCTACGGCCACAATATGGGCGATGGCACCATGTTCGGCTATCTGCAGGCCTACAAAAAGCTCAGCTACTACCAGCAGCACCCGCTCATCAGCTACAACAGCGTCTACCGCAAGGATATGTATAAGATCTTTGCGGTGGTGGTGTGCAAGGCCGATGACCCCGATTTCGATTACCACAATTTCATCGACAGCGACAGCGATGCCGCCAAGAATGAATATATCGAAAAGATCATGAAGCGCTCCATCATCAAGACCACCGTGGATGTAAAAGCCAGCGACCGCCTGCTGACCCTTTCCACCTGCGATTATACCTTCCGTGATCCCGATACCAATAAGCTCATCGCCCGTCTGGTCATATTCGGCCGCGCGCTGCGGGATGGCGAAAGCGAAGCGGTCAATGTCAATGCCGCCACCCTGAACCCCAACCCGCTGATGCCCAAGCAGTGGTATGAGTACATCAAGAAGCAGCAGGAGAAGAAGGCCGCCGAGGAGCTGGAGAAGGAACAGAAGGCTTACATCGAGCTGTGGCTCACCGAAGAGGAGATCGCCGCGGCCTCCAATATGACCACCGCCGAGCTTTATGAGAAAGCGCAGGAGCGCGCCGCCCAGGCCGAGCGCTGTATGACGGCGGAGGAACTGGCCGAAGGTCTTACCCCCAAGCAGATCAAGGAGCGCATCGAGTACCGTCAGAAGCTCTTTGCCATGCTGCTGACCCAGGATGAGACCGACGGCAACACTGCCAGCAAGAAGCTCGCTCTCTGCCAGGAGCGTCTGGATATCCTGCAGCAGGAGGTGACTGTGAACGGCGAAAAGAAACCGCTGTTCGATGATAACACCCTCTTTGCCAGCAAGTGGAGCCAGCTGCAGGCCCGCTATGAGCTGCTCTCCAAGCAGAAGGACTGGAAGACCTATCTTTCCATCACCGATGTCCAGAACCTAAATATCTCCGGCGATACCCTGAAGAACTCCCTGACCGCCAACCAGCAGAAGGCCCAGAAGTACCTCACCCCCGAGCAGATCGGCCAGTACAATAACTGGCATGATCTTTCCACCGCCATAGCCAAGGCCGAGGCCACCCGCAAGGCACTGGAGGCCGAGGGCTTGAAGGCCGGCCTGACCCAGGCGGAAATGGATAAGATGAGCCTTTCCGAGCTGCAAAAGGCCGTGGATAAGGCCAAGAACAAGACCGAGATTGAAAAGACCATCGCCGATATCAAGGTGCTCAACCCCAATGCCACCGGCTCCAACGGCACGGCCCTTTCCGATATGACTCTGGATGAGCTCAAGGCGCTGCTCTCTGCCCTCCAGCAGGAGCGCGCCACCCTGGAGGCTTCCGCCAAGGCCGCCGGTATGACCGCCGATGAGATCAAGAAGTATCCCAGCAACGCGGCGCTCCAGCAGGCCATCAATGAGAAGCAGAAGGCCCAGCGCGAGGATCTCATCAAACAGATCCAGAAATATGATCCCAGCTATGACGGTTCCAACAAGACACTCGAGCAGCTGGTAGCCGACCTGAAAGCCAAGCAGGAAGCCGAACAGCAAAAGCAGAACCTCATCAATGAGATCAAGACCTACGATTCCAACTATGATGGTACCGGCAAGACGCTCGAGCAGCTGCAGAGCGATCTTGCCGCTGCCAAGGAAAAGAAGCAGCGTACCGATCTCATTGCCGAGATTCGGAAATATGACCCCAGCTATACCGGTGATGGCAAGTCCCTCTCTGAGCTGCAGGCAGACCTGGACGCTAAGAAAGCAGCCAATGAGGAACAACAGCAGAAGGATGCTCTCATTGCCGAGATCAAGAAGCTGAAGTCCGATTATAACGGCGAAGGCAAAACTCTCGATGAGCTCCGGGCCGACCTGGCTGCGTTACAACAGCAGTCCTCCGGCGGTGAGGGGCAAAACCCTGCTTCCGAATCCGGCGAAACCCCGACCCCCTGAAGCAGCATTCCACCGGGCGCTCCCACCGCATAACGGGAGGTGAAAGGGCCGTACGGCACCTGTTCCCATGTACATAGCCTCTCCCCCGACCGGGCTTTCCGGCCGGGGGCTTTTTTTATCCCCGCCTTCCCCCTGTACTAAAAAAAGAGCCCCCGTAGGGGCCCTTTCTTCTATGTTATCGTCCGCTTACGGCTCGTCCAGCAGGTTGCCAAACTTGATGCCCTCCAGCTTCTCGCGCACCATCTCGGAAATATCCGCGTAGATGCGGCTGAATTTGCACACCATGCAGGCCTGCCGGTTGCGGTTACAGGTGTAGTCGTCCTCGTTCAGGCACCGACTGATGGCATACGGCCCCTCCACCTGCTCTATCACCTCGTACAGAGAGATCTCCTTCGGGTCCTTGGCCAGCTCGTAGCCGCCGCCGGCCCCCTTGTAGCTTTTCACCAGCTCGCCCGCCACCAGCTTCCGCAGAATCTTCAGCGAAAACCGCAGCGTCACGCCGGTCTGCTCTGCGATAGCCGCCGCCTCCATCCGCCCGCCGTTCTGCGCCAGGCAGTATACGATCCGAACCGCGTAGTCGGATTCCAGCGTAATATGCACCGTTCTCCCTCCCCTTATTCCAGGAAATCCTTGAGCTTTTTGCTGCGGCTGGGGTGGCGCAGCTTGCGCAGGGCCTTGGCCTCTATCTGCCGGATGCGTTCCCGGGTCACATTAAATTCCTTGCCTACTTCCTCCAGCGTGCGGCTGCGGCCGTCCTCCAGGCCAAAGCGCAGTCGCAGTACCTTTTCCTCACGGGGGGTCAGGGTGGAAAGCACCTCGGCCAGCTGCTCCTTCAGCATGGTATGGCTGGCCACATCGCTGGGGGCGGGGGCGTCCTCGTCGGGGATGAAATCGCCCAGATGGCTGTCTTCCTCCTCACCGATGGGCGTTTCGAGGGAAACCGGCTCCTGTGCCACCCGCATGATCTCCCGAACCTTCTCCACCGGCATCTCCAGCTTTTCAGCGATCTGCTCATTGGTGGGCTCGTGGCCGTTTTCGTGCAGCAGCTGGCTGTTCACCTTCTTCACCTTGTTGATGGTCTCCACCATATGCACCGGGATGCGGATGGTACGGGCCTGATCGGCAATGGCGCGGGTAATGGCCTGCCGGATCCACCAGGTGGCGTAGGTGGAAAACTTAAAGCCCTTGGTGTGGTCGAATTTTTCCACCGCCTTGATAAGGCCCAGATTGCCCTCCTGGATCAGATCCAGGAACTGCATGCCGCGGCCCACATACCGCTTGGCAATGGAAACCACCAAACGCAGATTTGCCTCGGAAAGCCGCTTTTTGGCGGCCACATCGCCCTCCGACATCCGGATGGCCAGCTCGACCTCCTCCTCGGCGGAAAGCAGCGGCACCCGGCCGATCTCCTTGAGGTACACCTTTACCGGGTCATCGATGCTGATGCCGTCGGCGCTCAGCACGCTCTCCAGCTCCTCATTGCTGGCCGGGGCTATGCTCTCGCCGCCATCGTCCTCCACGATCTCGATATTGTACGCCTCAAAGGTATCGTACAGCTTGTCCACCTGTTCCACATCGTAGTCCAGCTCCTCCAGCGCGTCGCTGATCTCCTTGGTGGTCAGGCGGCCCTTCTGCTTGCCGCTTTCCAGCAGCTCCTTGAGTACCTGTTTTTTATCCTGTGTCGCCATCTGTTGCTCCTCCTTATGGGGAAAGCTCCCCTTCGTTACTGATCTTGATTGGTCTGTGCGGGGCCTGGTGTGCCCGCTCGTCGCCGCGGGCTGTCCCTTCCGCAAGCTATCCCTCTGCCAGCGCCGCAAATTCGCGTTCTGCGGGCTTTTGCCTTCCCGGCGGCAAAACTCCCGGAAAAGGCACCATCTCCTTGTTCTGCGCCATTTTTGGCGTTTTTATTCCTTTCGCCGGTTTTTCTCCCGGTTCAGATTCTCTATGTACTGCCGCAGCGCCTCGCCGGAAAGCTGCCCCAACTCGTCCCTGCTCATCCGGGCCGCGTAGTCCCGCAGACACTTCAAGCAGTCCTCGGCTTCCTCATCGGTCACCGGCGGGGCGCCAGGCAGCTGCCATTTGGCCAGCCGGTCCACCGCCTGTGGGGAGAGATTCTCTCCCAAGGCGCTGATATCCAGCTCCTGCCCGGAAAGCCCCCGCTGCAATAGCACCCGGTACATCGTCCGGTCGTTCTCGCTTAGGAAGTACCCCTCCGGCAGCCGGTCCCGCAGCGCTTCGGCCCGGTCGGGGTTGCGCAGCAGGTACCGCAGCAGCCGTTCGGCGGCCTTCATCTCCCGGGGGTGCTGCCGCAGCAGCAGCTCGTCCTCCCGGTCCTTGCCGCTGTCCTCCCGGATCGGCGGCGCGATGAGATCCCGCTCCTCCTTTTTGCGGTCGCGGTAGTCCCGGCGCTTCTGCTCCCGGGCGATCTGCCCGGCCACGGCGGCCTTATCTACCTCCAGCTCCCGGCATACCTTGCTCAAATATACCTCCCGCTCGATGGGATTGGGCAGCCCGGCCATCAGCGCCGCAAACTGCTTCAGGAACGAAACCTTGCCCTCGGCGGTGGTCACATCGTTTTCCTGCCGCAGCTTATTGATGGCAAAATCGGTGGCGGAGCTGCTCCCCTCTATCAGCTGGGCAAAGCGTTCTGCCCCGAATTTCTTGATAAACTCATCGGGGTCCTTGGCATCCGGGATGGAAAGCACCCGTATCTTCACCCCTGCCGCCTCCAGCAGACCGGTGGCCCGCCGGGTGGCTGCCTGGCCGGGGGCATCGCTATCGTAGCTCAGCACCACTTCCCCGGTGTACTGCGCGATGAGCCGACTCTGCTCCTCCGTCAGCGCGGTGCCCAGGGTGGCCACCGCGTTGGTAAAGCCCGCCTGGTGCATCGAGACCACATCCATGTACCCCTCGCACAGGATCAGCTCCTTGCGGTCGCTGCCCTTGGCGAAATTGAGGGCAAAGAGGTTCCGGCTTTTTTTGAATACCGGGGTATCGCTGCTGTTGAGGTACTTGGGGCCCTTTTCTCCCAAATTTCGACCGCCAAAGGCGATAACATTCCCCCGCAGATCGATGATGGGAAAGATGGCCCGGTTGCGGAAAATATCATAACAACCGCCCCGCTGGCCCTCATTGGCCAGGTGGGCCGCCAGCAGCTCCTCTTTGGTGTAGCCCAGCTTTTTCATGGCATCGGTCAGGCCGTTCCAGCCCTCGCTGGCGTAGCCGATGCCAAAGTGGGTGATGGTCGCCTTGGTCAGCCCTCGCCCGATGAGGTAAGCCCGGCCGGGCCGGCCCGCCTCGCTCATCAGGTTGCGGTGGAAGTAGCGGGCGGCATCCCGGTTTAGCTCCAATATTCGTTTTCTCAGCCGGGCGGAGCGGTCATCTCCCGCCTCCTCCGGCACCTGCATCCCGGCCCGCTGGGCCAAAAAGCGGATGGACTCCATGTAGTCCAGGTTCTCTATCCGCCGGATAAAGCTGATGACATCCCCGCCCGCCCCGCAGCCGAAGCAGTAGAAGGACTGATTTTCCGGGTAGACGGTAAAGGAGGGCGATTTTTCGCTGTGGAAGGGGCACAGCCCGGAAAGGGTCCGCCCCCGCCGCCGCAGGTTCACATAGCTGCCAATGATCTGCTCGATATCGCTGCGGTATTTCAGCTCCTGTAAAAATTGATCCGGGATCACAGCGGTCCCTCCTTTCTCTTTGGGGTGGATTTTTGTTAGGGTTTATAGTCGGGCCAGTTTGTAGTAGCCTGGCGGCGTCGCGGGGCCTTTTGCAAAGGCATAGTTAGCACCGCTCGCCGCGGGGGCC
>ERZ827498.3850-NODE-3850-length-12248-cov-3.723366_pt1 | contig 12248 bp, 7 predicted proteins | sample MGYA00519865_ERZ827498 | MGnify/ENA primary metagenome ERZ827498 (study PRJEB31778, sample SAMEA3449328) | human gut metagenome | biome: human gut; feature: human-associated habitat; material: faeces | place: United Kingdom | collected 2010/2012 ...
GTATTGAAGAAATGCATATCCCGATGAAGGATATGTGGTGGTATCTGGATACCCGTAAGTTCGGTACTTGTCCTCACTCCGGTTTCGGATTAGGGTTCGAACGTCTGTTATTGTTTGTAACAGGTATGGCGAATATCCGTGACGTGATACCGTTCCCGCGTACACCAAGAAATGCTGATTTCTAATATTTCGGTATATTTATGTAAAACTCGCATAATCTTCAGGTTATGCGAGTTTTTTTATGCTCTGAATTGCTGTATTCTCAAAATAAATCTTTATATTTGGAAATACGCATTCGAGAGTGTTAACTAAAATAATACAACAATGAAAAAGCTCTATTTCTTTACCATGCTTTCAATAATGTTGTTAGCGGTAACAGGTGCGACGGCCCAGAAGAAAACCAAATTCAAAGCGGCCGATTTGAAAGGTATTTGGCAGCTCTGCCATTATGTATCCGAGTCTCCCGATGTTCCGGGAGCGTTGAAACCCAGTAATACATTTAAAGTATTGAGTGATGACGGACAAATCGTTAACTTTACCATTATTCCCGGTGCGGATGCAATTATTACTGGATATGGTACTTATAAACAACTCACGGACGATTCTTATAAGGAAAGCATCGAGAAGAACATTCATCTCCCGATGCTGGACAATCAGGACAATATTTTGGAATTTGAGATTAAAGACAATGATTATCTCCATCTGAAATATTTTATCAAGAATGATTTGAATGGAAATGAGTTGAACACCTGGTATTATGAAACCTGGAAGAGGGTGGAAATGCCGGCTAAATTTCCGGAAGATATTGTGAGATAGAAGAGCGCGTACTTTTGGGTGGAGGCACGGATTTTGCAAAAGGCTGCATAGTTGTTTGGTTATGCCTGACAACAGCTTATTTGGTAAAATCCGTGCCTGTTTTTCTATAAAAGATAAAAACAAAGCACTTTTGGACAAAATCAAAGTCCGTAGAAATAGAAACGAAAATGAAAAAATAGATTTGCAAAGGGTTTGTCTGCGACTTGCTCTAACTTTGTTGCCAGTAATAGAATACAGTAACAAAATAAAGTGGAACAATGAAAAACAAACTTTTACTGGCGGTAGGGAGTATGGCGCTCCTGACTGCTTGCGATGCTTCAAAAGGAAATGAGATGGCATGGTTTGATCATGCAGTGAAAACATCGGGACATCAGTTGCTCTATATGGCAGAACAATTGAAGAATGAACCGGATACCGCCTGTTTTCCCCGTTCTATTAAAGAAGGAAAGTACAGACTGGAGCACCCCACAGATTGGACGAGTGGTTTCTATCCCGGTTCCATGTGGCTGGCATACGAGTTGACCGGTGATGAGGCTCTCGCAAAAGAGGCGCGTAAATATACGGACCGTCTGCAGGATATGCAATATTATACGGGTAATCACGATTTGGGTTTTATGATGTTTTGCAGTTATGGGCAGGGCATCCGTTTGAAACCGGAGCCAACGGACAGTTTGATTCTGATTCATTCTTCAGAAAGCTTGTGCTCCCGTTTTCGTCCGGAAGTCGGACTGATTCGTTCGTGGGATTTCGGCGATTGGAGTTATCCGGTGATTATTGATAATATGATGAACCTTGAAATGCTGTTCTGGGCTTCGGAGCAAACCAATAATCCGAAATATCGTGAAATAGCCATCTCTCATGCCGACAAAACGTTGAAGAATCACTTTCGGGAGGACATGACCTCCTACCATGTGGTGAGCTATCTGGCAGATAGCGGTGAGGTAGAGTCGAAAGGAACCTTTCAGGGATATGCCGATTCTTCTGCTTGGGCGCGTGGACAGGCTTGGGGAGTGTATGGTTATACCATGTGTTATCGCTTCACTAAGCAACAGAGCTATCTGGATGCCGCTCATAAAATAGCGCGGTTCATTATCGATCACCGTCCGTCCGAAAATGACTATGTACCTTATTGGGATTATGATGCTCCTAATATTCCGAATGAACCGCGGGATGCTTCTGCGGCTGCCGTAACAGCTTCTGCATTACTGGAGTTGAGTGGTTATGGCGACAAGAAACAAGGGGAAGAATATTTCCGTTATGCGGAGCATATCCTGAAACAGTTATCCTCTGATGATTATTTGGCCCAGGAAGGAGGAAATCATGGCTTCATCCTGTTACATTCGGTTGGCAGTTTCCCGCATGACAGTGAAATTGATACTCCGCTCAATTATGCTGATTATTATTATCTGGAAGCCTTGAAACGTTATAAAGATCTGAAAGAAAAATCAGAAAATCCGTCTTACTAACTTGAAGAGAAACCGTAAAAAATTTAAAGTTCAGGGCAACCGCATCTAAAATATGAATTTATAACTGTCGGACTTTGGCGCAGTTGTCCTGTTTTGAGCCGATGCCGGTCCTTTATATGAGTTAAAAAACGGGATTCATTTATCAGATTGAATTGAAAATACTTATCTTTACGATAAATTCTTCAATATTAGCTCATGAAAGACCGACATTTGCTATTTAGATACCTATTCGGATTAACCGTTTGCATTTTATTTTTTCCTTTGGCTGTATCGGCCGCCGACAGCTTCATCCATTTTAAGCGATTATCCGTAGATGACGGGCTGTCGCAAAATACTGTGCTCGCTCTGACACAAGATCATAATAATAAGATTTGGGTAGGCACCATAGACGGACTGAACTGGTATGAAGGTTCCCGCTTCGTTTCGTATTATAAAGCGCCGGATGATACGACCAGTCTGGCAAACAATCATGTCTATTCACTTCATACCGATTTGAAAGGTACGGTATGGGTAGGCACACAGGTCGGTTTATCCCGTTATAATATAGTAGGGAATAATTTCACCAATTATTCTTCACCGGACAATCAGCCGATGCAAGTATTGGCTATCGGAGAACCGGAGGAAGGCGACCGGCTTTTGCTTGCTACCAATATCGGTCTGGTGATTTTTGATAAAAAGACCGGGCGGATGAAAGTGCAGCCGGAACTTGCCGGAAAAACGATCTATTCTGTTTGCCGGATGAATGACGGTTTCCTGTTGGGAACTTCGGAAGGTGTCTATTTCTATTATGTACGCAACGAAAACGTGACCCGGCTTCTTCTCCAGTTGAAAGGAGAAACCATCTCCGATATGCTCTATGACGACAAAACCGGCAACTGTTGGCTGGCTTCATTGACAAACGGGGTGTATTGTGTGGATAACAACTTTCAAATAAAACATCATTATAACAAGCAAAATACTCCTGCTTATTTCCTTACGAACTCGGTCAGGACATTGTCCGGAGATGATAAAGGAAGGGTTTGGATAGGAACCATGGAAGGTTTGCTTATCCTTGAACCGGAGACGGGAACTTTCCGTATCTGTCGTTTTTCTCCTGAAGATCCGACTACCTTGGGCCATAATTCCATCCGTTCTATCTTGAAAGATAATCAAGGGGGAATGTGGATCGGTACATTTTACGGCGGGCTTAATTATTATCATCCTCTCGCTCCGGCATTCGGACGCTTGCAACATTCCGCCTGGAGGAATTCGTTAAGTGATAACACAGTGAGTTGTATTGCCGAAGACCCGGATAATGGCAATCTCTGGATTGGCACGAACGACGGCGGATTAAATTATTATAACCGGAAAACCGGAGTCTTTTCATATTACCGGACGGGTACTTCCGCCAATGCTTTAAAGTCGGACAATATAAAATGTATATGGACGGACAAGGATGGAAGTGTCTATATCGGCACTCATGGAGGGGGAATGAGTCGTCTGCATCACCGGAGTGGCAGGATAGAAACATATTCCTTTCCCCATTCTACTTCCCTGACTAACAGTTGTTACTCCTTATTAGACGGAACGGATGGAACGCTTTGGGTAGGCGGCATGAGCGGGCTTTATCTTTTCGACAAACAGACCGGCGAACTTTCACAGCATCCGTTGGCTAAAAAGCATAAAAAGTTGGAGAATGTATTGATATATACCTTGTTTCGCGATTCAAAAGGAAGAATATGGATTGGTACGGAAGAGAGCCTGTTTTTGTATGCCGGCGGTAAACTGGAAGAACTGCATCTTTCTTCTTCGGCTTATCTGCATGGGTTGATACAGGCTTTCTGTGTACAGGAGGATAGCCGTCATGAAATCTGGATCGGTTCTTCCACAGGATTATATTGCTATAAGGAAGGAGCACCGACTGCCTGGAAACACTATACGATGAAAGACGGTTTGCCGAACGACTTTATTTATAATATACTGGAAGATGAACGGGGGCGTTTATGGTTGACAACTAACAAGGGACTGGCTTGCTTCAATACGGAGGAGGGTACTTTCCTCAACTATACGAAGCAGGACGGATTGCCTCACGATCAGTTTAACTATTTCGGAGCTTGCAAAGCGCACGATGGTACATTCTTTCTGGGGTCTCTTGGGGGCGTTGCCTATTTCAAGCCATACGAATTGGGTGATAATCCATATTCCCCGGATGCGGTAGTGACAGGAGCCGTTGTCTTAAATCAGGTGATTACGGATATGAAAAGTGAACGGGTACGTTATTATCAGGACGAGCAAGGGCGGATGCTGGGTATGTCGTTCCCTTCCGATCAGAAACTTTTTAATATCCGGTTTGCTGTTATCAACTATTTGGCTGGCAAGCGGAACCAGTTCGTTTACAAATTGGAAGGCTTTGAAACCGAGTGGAACTACTCCCGTCATGTTTCCTTTGCACGGGCGAGTTATTCCAATCTCCCGCCCGGTGAGTATGTGTTTAAGGTGAAGGCATGTAACAACAATGGAAAGTGGAGCGAGGCGACCACTGAATTTTTTGTGCATATCATTCCGATGTGGTATCAGACCTGGTGGGCAAAGACACTTTTCATCTTCTTTTCTGTAGGGCTTCTCGTCTTTGTGATCTATTTCTTTATTGCCCGTGCCAAAATGAAGATGCAAGTCCGGATCGAACAGATAGAACGAAACAAGATAGAAGAAATCAGTCAGGAGAAAGTACGTTTTTACATGAATATGTCTCATGAGTTGCGTACTCCGTTGAGTCTGATACTGGCTCCGTTGGAGGAACTCTTGGGGCAGAGCAATCTGAAAGGTACTCCGGTACAACAGAAGCTGGATTACGTTTATAAGAACGGTCGTAAGTTGTTGCACATTGTCAACCAGTTGCTGGATTTCCGTAAAACAGAGAGTCAGGGATTCCGCTTGAACTTTGCCGAGTGTAATGTTACTGAGGTACTGAAAGAAACTTATAACCGTTTTACATCTTTGGCGAGACAGAGAGAACTGGACTTTGTATTGAATGTAGGCGAACAGGACTTCTATGCACATGTCAATAAGGAAGCATTTACTAAGATTGTTAGTAATTTGTTGAATAATGCTGTGAAATATGCAGAAACATATGTACATGTGTTTTTGGAAATGAACGGGATAGGAGAAAAGAGGATGTTTTATATTCGTACAGTGAATGATGGCGTTATCATCCCGAATGAAATGAAAGAGGAAATCTTTAAACCTTTTGTCCGTTTCAATGAAAAAGAAGATGGTAAAGTTACCACAGGAACAGGAATCGGATTAGCTCTCTCACGTTCATTAGCTGAATTACATCAGGGAAGTTTGATGATGTTGGAAGGTGAAGAGGCAAATGTGTTCTGTCTGTCGCTTCCTGTGGAACAGGATAGTGTAATAAAGCTGACTTCGGAATATAAATCCGTAGAAGAGGAGAATGTGGTGGAACGGCGGACGGAACTAGCGGACAGCAGGGGAGACAAACCGGTAGTGTTGGTAGCGGATGATAATCCGGATATGTTGTCTTTCATTGTTCGTCAGTTGGAAAGTAATTATGTCGTTGTGACTGCCAATGATGGTGTGGAAGCATTGAAAGTATTGGATAATCAGGAGGTTTCATTAGTGGTAAGTGATGTTGTTATGCCTCGTATGGATGGATTTGAATTGTGCAAGTTGATAAAGTCTAAATTGGATTATAGTCATATTCCGGTGATTTTGCTTACTGCTAAAACGAATATTCAATCAAAGATAGAAGGGTTGGAATTAGGGGCAGATGCATATATTGAAAAACCTTTTTCTGTTGGGTATTTACAGGCTTGCATCGCCAATCTGATCAATAGTCGTGAAAAGTTGCGGCAAGCTTTTGCCCAATCTCCTTTTGTTGCAGCTAATACGATGGCTTTGACAAAAGCTGATGAGGAGTTTATGAAAAAGTTGAATGAAATCATTCAGAATAATTTGCATAATCCGGATTTTAGTATGGATGATATAGTAGACTCTTTAAATATGAGTCGTTCTAATTTCTATAGGAAAATTAAAGGTGTACTTGATTTAAGTCCGAATGAATATCTACGGTTGGAAAGATTGAAACGGGCTGCTCAGTTATTGAAAGAGGGAAATGGGCGGGTAAATGAAATTTGTTATATGGTAGGCTTTAATTCTCCTTCCTATTTCTCTAAATGTTTTCAAAAGCAATTTGGTGTACTCCCTAAGGAGTTTGCCGGTTAAGTTTATTATTTGGTTCTCACAAAAGTATTGGTGTTGTATATAGATGTCTGTAGGGTATATATCCTGCAGATCGTAGACTTATGTGCTTGATAGATAGAGGGATTAGAACGTTGTAATAATGCAGCGGAGGAGCTTTATATCTTTCTAAAAAATAGGCTAATATGATAATTTATGGGATATTTGTTCCATTTATATTTCATTTGAAACGAATTTGCTATTCTTTCTTTTGTTTGAGACAGTATTGCGATTTATTGGGATATTTATTTTATCAGGAAATCCTCTCATCCGTTAATTTTGCCTATGTTAATCAATCAAAAATACTATGATAAAACCATTGCATCAATTAAAGAAGCTTTTTATCCTTTGTGGGCTTCTTATCAACTGGTATCGGGAATATTTATAATGAAATAACCTTTTTATTAATAATTATGAAAACAAAAACAAGAGATCTAAGCACATGCTTAAAAAGGCGGTTGTGGATTGTAGGTGTATGTCTGACGACCTTTTCTTTTCTTTCTGTATCTGTTGCATATGCAGTCAGTGATAATCAGACTGTCCAGCAGCAAAAAAAGGGAATGGTGATTAAAGGTAAGGTTTTGGGTACAGACGGTGAACCTATTATCGGTGCATCTGTATTGGTGAAAGGCTCTACTACTGGAGTTGTTACTGATTTGGATGGTAACTATACACTGTCTAACGTTTCTAAAGGAGCTATTTTGGAATTTAGTTATGTAGGTTATGTAAAGCTGACTAAAACCGTAGGAAATGAAACAACCATAAATGCAATTCTGTATGAGGACTCTCAGATGTTGGAGGGAGTTGAGGTTGTGGCTTTTGGTACACAGAAAAAGGAGAGTGTTATTGGTGCTATTTCAACCGTGAAAGTGGCGGAACTGAAAACACCCTCCAGTAATCTTACGAATGCACTTGCCGGGCGTATTGCAGGAGTAATCTCTTATCAGAGAACTGGTGAACCGGGGGTGGATGACGCCTCTTTCTTTGTTCGCGGTGTTACAACTTTCGGATATAAAAAAGATCCGTTGATTTTGATTGACGGCATTGAGTTAACTTCTACCGATCTGGCTCGTTTACAGCCAGATGACATCGCCAGCTTTTCTATTATGAAGGATGCTACTGCTACCGCTCTTTACGGTGCCCGTGGTGCAAATGGTGTGATTCTGGTGAAAACCAAAGAAGGTCAGAAGGGAAAAGCACGGTTAAGCTTAAGAGTTGAGAACTCAATATCCACTCCGACTCAAGAGATAGAATTGGCAGATCCTGTTACTTATATGCGTCTGCACAATGAGGCCTATTTAACTCGTAATCCGTTGGCGCCGTTGATGTATTCTGAGGAAAAAATAGACAATACTGTACCGGGGGCGGGATCTGTAATTTATCCGGCTACGGATTGGAGAAAGGAATTATTAAAAGATTTTACGATGAACCAGCGCGTCAACCTGAATATTACAGGTGGTGGTGATGTCGCACGTTACTATGTGGCAGCTTCGTATAGTCAAGACAATGGTATTCTGGAGGTTGATAAGAACAGTAATTTTAATAATAATATCAAGCAGAGAGTTTATACTCTTCGTTCTAATGTAAATATCAACGCTACCAAGACAACAGAATTGATTGTCCGTCTAAGTGGTGTGTTCGATGATTATAATGGACCGTTATATGGTGGTTCGGCTATGTACAATCTGATTATGAAGAGTAATCCGGTATTGTTTCCCGCTAAATATCCCAAAGATGAAGCTCATGCATACACGAAACATACTTTATTTGGTAATGCTGAAAATGGACAATATTTGAATCCGTATGCAGAAATGGTAAGAGGATATAAAGAATCCGGCCGTTCTAATTTGAGTGCGCAGTTTGAAGTGAAACAGGATCTGAAATTCTTGACGGAAGGTTTATCGGCACGCTTGTTGTTTAATACTTCCCGTATCTCCAGTTATGATGTTTCACGTAAACTGAATCCATATTATTATAAGATGACTAATTATGATTATCTGACCGGTGATTATGCCATTGATATCATTAATCCGGATGACGGTTCGGAATATCTGATTTATGATCCGGGTGGTAAGAGTATTACGGCTAATATGTATATAGAGGCTGCATTGAATTATAATCGTGATTTCGGAAAACATGGAGTAGGCGGATTATTAGTCTATCAGTTGAGAAATAACCTTCAGCCGAATGCAGGCTCGCTTCAGGCATCTCTGCCTTACCGCAATGTCGGTTTATCGGGGCGTTTCACTTATGCATATAATAATCGTTATTTTGCAGAGTTCAACTTCGGTTATAATGGTTCCGAACGCTTCCATAAAAGTAAACGGTTCGGTTTCTTCCCTTCTGCCGGTTTGGCATGGGTTGTTTCTAATGAGTCTTTTTGGGATCCATTTAAAGATGAAGTATCCAAGTTGAAATTGAGAGCGTCTTATGGTATTGTTGGTAATGATGCTATCGGAAGCGGGCGTTTCCTGTATTTGTCGGATATCAATATGAATGATAGTAAGTATGGGGCAAACTTCGGATATAATTATGATTATCATCGGGATGGTATTTCGGTAAAGCGATATTCTGATCCTGAAATTACATGGGAAAAGTCCGCTAAAACAAACTTTGCACTTGAGTTCACTTTATTTAATGATTTGAATGTGACGGCAGAGTATTATACGGAACGCCGTAAGAGTATTTTGCAACAACGAACTTCGATCCCGGCATCTATGGGACTTTGGGTACAACCTTATGCAAACTTGGGAGAGGCCAAGGGGCACGGAGTTGACTTATCGTTAGATTATAATAAATATTTCGCCAATAAATCATGGTTGCAGTTGAGAGGAAACTTTACTTATGCGACAAGTGAATATATGGTGTATGAGGATTATGAATATCCGGGAGCATGGTGGAAACAGAAAGTGGGTTATCCAACTAATCAGACTTGGGGATATATAGCAGAAGGTCTATTTGTTGACGACAATGAAGTGGCTAATTCTCCTGTGCAATTTGGAGAATATGGTGCAGGTGATATTAAGTATCGTGATGTGAACAAGGATGGTAAGATTACTGATCTCGATCAGGTACCTATCGGATATCCGAAAGAACCGGAAATTGTATATGGTTTTGGTGCCTCTTATGGATATAAGAATTGGGATATATCAGTGTTTTTCCAAGGATTGGCTAGAGAATCATTTTGGATTGATTATAATAATGTATCTCCATTTTTTAACACGGTTGATACAAAAGTTGTAGGTAATAGAGTTGGGCATAATGCACTTGCAAAGTTTATTGCAGATAGTCATTGGTCGGAGGATAATAGAGATGCTTATGCGGTATGGCCGAGATTAAGCCCGACTTCTATTGAGAATAACAGTAAAACGAGTACTTGGTTTATGCGTGATGGTTCGTTCTTGCGTTTAAAACAATTGGAGATTGGTTATACTATTCCTGAAAAAGTGACTAATAAAGTAGGAATCAAGAACCTTCGATTCTATGTTACAGGAAACAATCTATTATGCTTTAGTAAATTTAAACTTTGGGATCCTGAAATGGCAGGTTCCGGCTTAGGTTATCCTGTACAGCGTGTGTATAATATAGGACTAAATTTAACTTTCTAAATTTGATATAAAATGAAAAAAATACAACTGTTTATATTAAATTGTTTGATTATCGCTTTATCTTCATGTGATTCATTCTTGGATATTGTTCCGGATGATATTGCTACAATCGATAATGCATTTACAATGAGGGCACAGGCAGAGAAATATTTGTTTACCTGTTATTATTATCTTCCGGCTCATGGCCTGTTGGAGGCAAATCCGGCAATTGCCGGTGGTGACGAACTGTATATTACGGAGTCTTTTCGTAGTGCAGCACACGTACATGCATGGTATATTTCACATAATATGCAAAGTTCGGCAAGACCACGCTGTGATTATTGGACCGGAGCCGATCAACAGAATAACAAATCATTGTATCAAGGAATCAGTGACTGTAACATCTTTCTGGAGAATATTCAGAAGGTACCTGATATGACACAAGCAGAGAAAGACCGTTGGGCGGCAGAAGTACGTTTCTTGAAAGTCTATTACCATTATTGGCTGATTAGAATGTATGGACCAATTCCTATTATGGATCGGAATATTCCGGTAAATGCAAGTGAGGATGAAGTAAAGGTTTTTAGGAGTACTATAGACGAATGCTTTGATTATGTAATCAATTCTTTAACCGAGATTATCAACAGTAATCATTTGCCTGATAAGATAATGAATGAGGCTGAAGAGTTGGGACGAATTACTCAAGGAATTGCAATGGCAATAAAAGCCGAAGTGATGGTAACTGCTGCCAGTCCTTTATTTAATGGAAATGCTGATTATAAAGGATATACTGATTCCAGAGGTATTGAACTATTCAATCCGAATAAATCGGAACAGGCCAAAAAACAGCGTTGGATAGATGCTGCGGAAGCTTGTAGGCAGGCTATTGATTTTCTGAAAGCTCAGGGACATGATTTATATAAATATACTTCTCTTGAATACACAATATCCGATCAGACCCGTGCGAAAATGAATATTCGTAACATTGTGACGGAAAAGTGGAATCAAGAAATTATTTGGGCTAATTCAAATAGTATTATCGGACAGTTACAGGATCATGCTATTCCACGTGGATTGGAACCGGGAAAAGAAGGAAATGCGAGTGTTGGTGGTAATTTGGCTGTCCCTCTAAAAATAGCAGATTTGTTTTATACAAAAAATGGAGTTCCTATTACAGAAGATAAGACATGGAATTATGATGATCGTTTTGAATTGAGAAAAGCAACAGCTAATGATAAGTACTTTATCAAGGAAGGGTATACAACAGCTAATCTGAATTTTGACAGAGAAGTACGCTATTACGCAAGTTTAGGATTTGATGGTGCAGTCTGGTTCGGGCAGGGAGTGACAGATGAGACGAAACCGATTTATGTGCAATGTAAACAAGGACAGTCTGCTGCCAATCAGATTGCGAATTCATGGAATGAAACAGGTATATGGCCTAAAAAACTAGTTCATTTTAAGAGTGTGGTAGGGCAGACCAGTGGTTTTACTAAGATTACATATCCGTTCCCGGTGATGAGATTGGGTAACTTATATCTGTTGTATGCTGAAGCTTTGAATGAAAGTGGTGCTACTAAAACTGATGTTCTGACTTGGGTCGATTTGATCAGAGAAAGAGCAGGACTGAAAGGTGTGGAAGAAAGCTGGGATACATATACGAACAATAAGAAATATGAAACAATAGATGGCAGACGTGAGATCATACAACAGGAACGTGGAATTGAATTGGCATTCGAAGCACAGAGATTTTGGGACTTACGTAGATGGAAATTGGCATTTCAGGAACAGAATAAGCCGATAACCGGTTGGAATACTCAGTATAGCACAAATGAAGATTACTATACAGAACAATTGATTTATACTCAAGAGTTTAGAATAAGAAACTATTTCTGGCCGATTTTAGATAAGGAACTATATTCGAATAAAAACCTGGTACAGAATTATGGTTGGTAAACTTTAAAATAAAAACGTTATGAAGAAGAAATTTTATAAATATGGGTTGTTTTATATAGGAGTTGTTTTGGCTGCTTGTGCCGACAATGCTGATCTGAACGAACCTACGGGAAGTACGACACCACCGTCACAGGTGCTGAATGCGACGGTAAAGAATCTGCCTGGTGCAGCAATTATCTATTAT
>ERZ827498.3855-NODE-3855-length-12239-cov-3.235309_pt1 | contig 12239 bp, 8 predicted proteins | sample MGYA00519865_ERZ827498 | MGnify/ENA primary metagenome ERZ827498 (study PRJEB31778, sample SAMEA3449328) | human gut metagenome | biome: human gut; feature: human-associated habitat; material: faeces | place: United Kingdom | collected 2010/2012 ...
TGCCGTGATGATGTTCTCTTCCATCGTGGTATCCGGCATCCAGCTCATTACCAAGGAAAAGATGACCCCGCGCACCCTGACCATCGTTTCCGTTGCACTGGGCGTGGGTTACGGCATGGGTGCCAATGCCAGCATCCTGGCACACACCCCCCAGTTCTTCCAGCTGATCTGCGGCGAGAGCGGCATCGTGCCCGCAGCCTTTGTGGCCATTGTGCTGAATGTGCTGCTGCCCAAGGACGATAAGGCCGAATAAACCTCTCAGTCACCTTCGGTGACAGCTCCCCTGACAGGGGAGCCAAGAAGTGCCCTTGCCTCTCCTGTCAGGGGACGCACCATTGCGCTGCAATGGCGGAGAGCTCCTCCAGAGCTTCCGGCGTATCTGCATCCAGCAGTTCTTCCCGCCGCTGGGCGTAAACGATCTGTACCTGCTCAGGGTGAGCCTTGAGCACAACACTGCCGCCCTTGCCCTCGGGCAGGGTGCGCAGAGCGGGAAAATATCCGCATCCAAACAGAACGGGACTTCCGACAACGGTGTCCGGGCCATGTGTGGCCCGGGCTCCCAGCCGGAAGATCGCCCGCTCTGTTTCTTTTTGTGTCTGGGCAAAAGCAGTGATCAGCGCTTCCAGCGTCTCCCGCTGCAGCAGGGGCTGATCTCCGGGCAGGAAGATGCAGCCTGCAAGACCGGGGCATTGCTCCAGCAGAGCCTCCAGCCCCAGCCGAACAGTGTCGTTCCGGCCCGGCAGGCTGTGGAGCAGGCAGGGAACGGCCTGTGCGTCACACAGGTCCTTGACCTCGGCAGAGCGGGTCACGACCACCCGGGCGGCAAGGGCGGGGGTGGCGGTGACCTCCAGCGCCCGGCAGAGCAGGGGGCGGCCCCCGAAATCGGCCAGCAGCTTGTTGGAGCCGAACCGCCGGGCCAGCCCCGATGCCATGATGACGCACCCCACCGGAAGGCGGGCGTTTTTTCTGCACAACTCTGCCATAAAATCATTCCTCCTGAACCTGCCGGATCTGCGGCAGTCTTTCCAGTGGCATTATAAGGGATTTTGTGATAAAATAAAAGTAGCAATCGAAAAAAGAGAGGTACTGCGTATGATGACGATCCGGGAATACAAACGGGCCGAAAGCCTCGAGGAAGCCTGGCAGCTCAACCAGAAGCGAAACAATCGGGTCATCGGCGGCATGATCTGGCTCAAGATGGAGAACATCAATGTCGGCACCGCCATCGACCTGTCGGGCCTTGGACTGGACAAAATTGAGGAAACGGCCGAGGGCTTTTCCATCGGGGCCATGGTGCCCCTGCGGCAGATCGAGCTCCACGAGGGGCTCAATGCCTACACGGAGGGCGCTGTGCGGGAATCTGTGCGCCACATTGTGGGTGTGCAGCTGCGCAACCTTGCCACCGTGGGCGGCAGCATTTACAGCCGTTTTGGCTTTTCCGATGTTCTGACCATGTTCCTGGCCCTGAACGCTTCGGTGGAGCTCTACAAGGGCGGCATCGTGCCGCTTTCGGAGTATGCTCAGCGCCCGTACGACAGGGATATCCTGGTGCGGGTCATCGTGCCGAAAGAGCAGGCAGCATTCTGCTATCAGTCGGTGCGCAACAGCCAGACGGATTTCCCGGTGCTGACCTGTGCCGCCGCAAAAACAGCCGGGGGCTTCCGGGTCGCCATTGGTGCCCGGCCCGGCAAGGCAGTGCTGTATACCCTGCAGCCCAATGCCGCCGAAACGCCGGAGCTGACCGCCGCCCGCTTTGCCGCTGAGGTGCGGGCAAACATCCGGACGGAGAGCAACATGCGCGGCAGTGCGGAATACCGCAATCATCTGGCCGGGGTGCTGGTCAAGCGCGCTGTGCTGAAATTGGAAGGGAACAGGTGAGACAAGATGCAGGTGAATATTATTCTGAACGGAACCAAAGTCACGGCAGAGGCCGCACCGGACACCCTGCTCATCGATTTTGTCCGCGCACACGGCTGTTACAGTGTCAAGCGCGGCTGTGAGACCTCCAACTGCGGCCTGTGCACCGTCTTTCTGGACGATGTGCCGGTGCTGAAGCAGAACCTGTTCCTTTATAATATGGACGAAAGCTGGCCCAGCCGCTGGTATGACCTGCAGCAGATCTTTTTGAAAAATTTCCCCCGCGGGGAAGGCGAGGGCCTGACGCTGGAAAGCGTGGTGGACCGCCTTGGCATTGAGCATGACGGCGATTTCCACAATGCGCTGGACGATGCCCTGTACACCACAAAATTCTGCCGCCGCCTGCCGCTGGCCCAGGGCATTGCCGAATACCCGGACCCCGCCGCCCAGCTGACAGCCGCCCTGCTGAACAATACCGATACCGAAACGTACGATATCCAGACCTACTTTGACCGCCTGGACCACGATGCCTACAAAAATGACCCTGCGCTGTATCAGGTGGGCTGCCCGTTCTGCGGCAAGCCGCTGGTGCTGAACGATATCTGGCTCAAGCGCGGCAACACGGGCTACTTTACCAGAGCAGCCTGCCCCTACTGCGGGCACTGGTATCTGCGCTTTAAGCTGAGCCGCCGCGACGGCCTGCATTGGAGCTTTGCCCGCTGCATCGACCCGGCTACCCCGGAGTACGATGCCAAATGGGACAAGCAGAAGGCAGCTCTGCTTGAGCGCATGAAGCGCAAGCAGGAGCGGAATATAAAAGAGTGATGAACCCCAAGCTCCGGCTCTGCGGGGCACCTCCCTCGTAACCGGGGGAGGCTTTTTTAATTTCCGTTCTCCTGCTCTTGACAAATTCGGCGTTCTGTCTTATGATTGATGAAAACGTAACACAATTTTTACAAAATTGCAAATATAGCAATAAGAGGTACAAGATGGATACAGAACGCTGGCAGATCTTATTAAAGGCAATCGACCGCGGCAGCCTGCGTGCGGCGGCGGAGGAGATGGGGTTTACGGTCTCCGGCATCAGCCGCAGTGTGGCAACGCTGGAAAAGGAGCTGGGCTTTGCCTTGCTGCACCGCGCCAAAAGCGGCGTGCAGCCCACCGCGGAATGCCGCCAGCTGCTGCCGTCGGTGCGTGAGCTGCTGTTTGCGCAGGAGCGGCTGGAACAGACCGCAGCCAAGGTGCGCGGCGCAGACTGCGGCACCATTGTCATCGGTACGGCGTATAACTGCTACTATGAGTGGGTCACCCGGATGATGGCGGCGTTCCGCACACGGCACCCCGGCGTGGTCATCAAGATCGTCAACGGCACCAGCAGCGAGCTGGCCGAGATGCTGCTGGATCACCGCACGGATTTCTGCCTCATCAGCCACCGTGACTCGCTGCCGGTCTGGCTGCCCATCCGTCAGGACGAGCTGATGGTCCTGCTGCCCAAAAACCACCCGCTGGCGGACCGCGAGTCCTTCCCGGTGGAAAGCCTGAAGACCGAGCCGTTCATCGACAGCTACCCGGGCATGGAGACCGACATCACCCTGATTTTTGACAAGCTGAAGGCCCGCCCCGACGCACGCTATTCCACGATGGACATCACGGCGACCTATGCCATGGTGTCGGCGGGCTTGGGTATCAGCGTAAACAACGCCATCAACCACCAGGACGGCTATCCCGGCGTCGTGGAGCGCCCGATGAATCCCCACCAGATGATGGAGATCGGTCTCGCCTGCGGCGAGAACCTTGCCCCCGCCGCTCAGGCGTTCCTGGATTTCGTGAAGGAGCGGCTGCCGGAATAAGAATGCCTTCCCCCGCGGGCGGGGGAAGGTGGCCGAGGCCCCGCCCGAGGCCGGATGAGGGGGCGGGTATATGTTATATCCCGCCAACGGATGATGGCCGTACACCTGCCCCTCATCAGTCAGCGGTCAGGGCCGCTGACAGCTTCCCCCAAGGGGGAAGCCAACAAAACAAAAACCGCCGTGCAAATCCATGCACGGCGGTATATTTTTGCCTCAATACGTGATAATGATGCCCTGATCCTGCGCGTAGAAGCTGCACAGGCCGGAGCAGGGCACGATCTTCACCGGAGCGCCGGGCCACTTGGCCTCAATGCCGTGATGCAAAAGCTGGGCGGCGTTCTGATTGCCGCACTCGCTGATGAGCACCGGATGGACACCATCGTATTTGTCCTCGTCCATCTGCTCCAGAATCTTTGCCAGCACCCGGGTCTCGCCGCGGGTCTTGAAGTAGAAGTCGATCTTGCCGTCCGGCGTGCGGCGGCCCAGAACGCGCATGTTCAGGCGGCCTGCGATAAAACCAACTACCCTGTTGACACGGCCATTCTTGGCCAGATTGTCAAAGCTCGCCAGTGCAAACAGGATGTGGGTGCTATCGGCAAACTTTTTCAGCGCAAAGCAGATGTCGTCAAATGTCTGATCCTCGCCGATCAGCTTGTTGGCCAGCTCGGCGGCACCGGCCAGCGCACCGGAGCAGCTCAGCGTGTCCAGCACAAAAATTTTCTTTTCGGGGTGCTCCTCCAGCACCATCTCGCGCGCGGCCATGGCGGCATTGTAGCTGCCGGACAGGTTGCTGCTGATGGTGAGGGCAAACACGTTGTCCGCCTGCAAAAAATATTCGGCCCATTCCTCGGGGCTGGGGCAGGCGGTGGTGCTGGCACCGTTGTAGTCGGTCATGGCCTGCAGCATCTGCTGGGTGTTCAGCGTGGCAAGGTCAACATACTCGCGTTCACCAACGCGGATTTTAAACGGTACAAGGGCAAACTGCACGCCCGGTGCCGGGTTTTCCAGCTCGCGGATCTCGCAGGAGCTGTCGGATACGATCATCCATGCCATGGGGCAGGACCTCCGTTCTGTGATGATTGGTCACGTCTATTCTTACTCTTATTATAGGGGTACAGGAGAAAAGCGTCAAGCTAATTTTTGTAAACGTCCCTTTTTCGGTCTGTAAAATTTGCTGTGGCCACTTGTACCCGGTGCGGTTCCGGCGTATAATAGCTATACATGCTTGATTGCGTAAAGAATAGGAGCTTTTATGGCTGATTTTTATACCTACCGCAATGAGGTCGCAGGCAGGCGCCGCAAGCGCAGACTGTTCCTGATCCTCATCGTTGTTTTGGCGGTGCTCTGCATCGGCGTGGGCTACTTCTGGTTCACTCGGCAGAGTGCCCCGGCTCAGACTTCCCCGGCGGAATCCGCTACGCCGGAGCAGGCCGCATCCGCCGCTGCGCCCACCGAGGCCCCCTCGGCAGCCCCGGCAGACATTGCCGAGCCGCAGCGCATCCTGCCGGGCGTCGATACCGCCGCGTGGGACAAGTCCGAGGCCGTCGCGGCCACGATCGACACCGAGTACCGCAACACCGATCACCGCATGGTGGCCGTCCCGATGCTGGGCACCGTGACGAACGACTATTTCAACACCGTCACCTTCGCGGGCGACAGCATCGCGTCGGGCCTTGGCATCTACGATACGGGCTACCACAATGCCCACTACGCCACCTACGTCAGCGCGGGCGTGCAGACCTTTGTCAACAATGTCAGCGTCAAGAACGCCGTCACCGGTGCGAACGAGACCCCGATGGAAACCATTGCCGCCAGCCAGCCGGATTATCTCTATATCCTTGTCGGCACGAACAACCTCGTTGTGCAGGGCAGTGAGGACAGCTTTATCGCCTACTACGAGCGCCTCATTGATATGCTGCGTGAGCAGCTGAACCCCGGCGTGACGATTTATATCCAGTCCATCCCCGGTGTACAGGAGGATGTGGTCGCCTCCAAGCCCGGTCTGGACAACACCCGCATTGCCACGGTCAACGACCTGCTGGCCAACATGGCGCTGCGCAAGGGCTGCTACTATATCAACATCCGCGAGGCCCTGACCAACCCCGCCGACGGCAGCCAGATCGACGACTACGCCACGAAGGACGGCGTCCACTTCAATGCCGCGGGCTACCATGCCTGGGCCGAATATCTGGCCACCCACACGGTCTGGAACCGCCGCAGCGTCTACAGCGGCGAGAACCCGTACTACATCTACGGGACCTGAAAATAATTTCCGGATTGCACAAATCCCCTGCAAAGTGTAAAAAGAACCTTGCAGGGGACTTTTTTTGTACATTTGTCCGAAAAAACGCCCGATTTATGTCGAACTTGTACAAAACGAATGGGTAACATACGAAAATTTTAGCAGAATATTACACAAAAGACCTTGCATTTCCCGTAAGAAACAGGTAATATAGAGACAGAGATTATATAGAGTCGGTGTACTGTATCCACTACAGCACCGCTCAAAAGGGGAGATTACGTTGAAACAGCGCAAAGAGACGCCCAAAAGCTCCGATCTGCCCATTTATCTGTTCAAGCAGGGCAACAATCAGGAGGCCTATCGCTACTTCGGTGCGCATCTGTGCGAGGAAAACGGCGAGGCCGGCGCAGTGTTCCGTGTCTGGGCACCGCACGCCAAGGCCGTTTCCATTGTGGGTGACTTCAACAGCTGGACGCCCGGCGAGCACCCCATGGAAAAGGTGACGGACGGTATCTGGGAGCGCTTCGTTCCCGGCATCAAACAATTTGATGTCTATAAATACTGCATCACCACCCCGGCGGATGAGCTGGTCTATAAGGCTGACCCGTATGCCTTCCATACCGAGACCCGCCCGTCCAACGGCAGCAAGGTCTATGATATTGAGGGCTACACCTGGGGGGATGCCGCCTGGGTCAGTGACGAGGAAAAGCGGGATGTCATCAACAGCCCGATGTCCATTTACGAGCTGCAGGCCGGCAGCTGGAAGATGAAGGACCCCGAAAACGGCGTGCCCTACAACTATGCCGAGCTGGCCGACGAGCTGATCCCGTACATAAAGGAAATGGGCTACACCCACGTGGAGCTGCTGCCCATCACCGAGTATCCCTTCGACGGCAGCTGGGGCTATCAGGTCACGGGCTATTTTGCCCCGACAAGCCGCTACGGCACGCCGAAGGACTTCATGGCCTTCGTCGACAAGCTGCATCAGGCGGGCATCGGCGTCATTCTGGACTGGGTCCCGGCCCACTTCCCGAAGGATGGCTACGGCCTGTATATGTTCGACGGCGCCCCCTGCTATGAGGACCCCAACCCCCGCCGCGGTGAGCACAAGGAATGGGGCACGATGGTCTTTAACTACGGCATGAAGGAGGTCGAGAGCTTCCTGATCTCCAGCGCCATGTTCTGGGTGGACCGCTATCATGTGGACGGTCTGCGCGTCGATGCTGTCGCCAGTATGCTCTATCTCGACTACAACCGCAAGGACGGCGAGTGGGAGCAGAACGTCAACGGCGGCAAGGAAAATCTCGAGGCCATCGCCTTCCTGCAGAAGCTGAACACGGCTATTCTGGGCCGCTATCCGCATAAAATGATGATCGCCGAGGAATCCACCGCCTGGCCGCTGGTCACAAAGCCTGCGTCCGACGGGGGCTTGGGCTTCAATTTCAAGTGGAACATGGGCTGGATGAACGACATGCTCAGCTACATGAAAACCGACCCGCTCTTCCGCGCCGGCAACCACGGCAAGGTCACGTTCAGCTTCTTCTATGCGTTCAGTGAGAACTTCGTGCTGCCCATCAGCCACGACGAGGTCGTCCACGGCAAGTGCAGCCTGCTGAACAAGATGCCCGGCGATTATGAGGAAAAATTCTCGAACCTGCGCACCTTCTTCGGCTACATGATGGCCCACCCCGGCAAAAAGCTGCTCTTTATGGGCCAGGACTTCGGCCAGTTTATCGAGTGGGACGAGAAGAAGCCGCTCGACTGGATGCTGCTCGGCTACGATAAGCACCGTGAGCTGCAAAGCTACGTCAGGGATCTGAACCACTTCTACCGTGACACGCCCGCCCTGTGGCAGGTCGATTACAGCTGGGAGGGCTTCCAGTGGATCGTGCCCGACGACAGCAAGCAGAGCGTCATCGCGTTCCTGCGCCGCGACGCTGCGGGCAAGATGGTGCTTGTCGTCTGCAACTTCAACCCGGTGCTGCGCAAGGAGTACCAGATGGGCGTGCCGAACCCCGGCAGCTACAAGGAGATCCTCAACTCCGACGATAAGAAGTACGGCGGCTCCGGCGTGACCAACGGCACGGTCAAGGCGAAGAAGGGCCCGATGCACGGCTTCGACCAGCATATTTCGCTGACGCTGCCGCCGCTGTCCACCCTCTACCTGAGCGTGCCCGCTGCCCGCAAGCCGCGCGCCGCCAAGACGGAGGACAAGGCAGCGGAAAAGCCCGCCAAGCCCGCCGCCAAAAAGACGGCAAAAACCACTGCCAAGACTGCGGCCCCCGCCGCAGACGCCGGGACCGAGGCGGCTCCTAAGCGCCGCGGACGTCCGCCCAAGGCCAAAACGACGGTGTAAGCCGTCTTTGGATATATGTTAAAAACGGCATTCTGCCGAAATTTTAAGGGGAGAAATCTTATGGCTAAAGAAATGATCGCAATGATCCTGGCAGGCGGCCAGGGCTCGCGTCTGTACGCGCTGACCCAGAAGCTCGCCAAGCCGGCAGTTCCGTTTGGCGGAAAGTATCGTATCATCGACTTCCCGCTGTCCAACTGTGTCAATTCTGACATTGACACGGTGGGCATCCTGACCCAGTATCAGCCCCTCGTCCTGAACGAGTACATCGGCAACGGCCAGCCGTGGGACCTTGACCGCCTGCACGGCGGTGTTCACGTTCTGCCGCCGTACCAGCAGGCCTCCGCCTCTGACTGGTACAAGGGCACGGCCAACGCCATCTATCAGAACCTGTCCTTCATTGACCGCTATGACCCCAAGTATGTCATCATCCTGTCCGGCGACCAGATCTGCAAGCAGGATTACTCTGACTTCCTGCGCTTCCATAAGGAGAAGAACGCAGAGTTCTCCGTCGCCGTCATGGAGGTGCCATGGAGCGAGGCATCCCGCTTCGGCCTGATGGTCACCGATGAGGATGACCGCATCAACGCCTTTCAGGAAAAGCCGAAGGAGCCCAAGTCCAACCTGGCATCCATGGGCATCTACATCTTCAACTGGGACATCCTGAAGAAATACCTGAGCGAGGACGAGGCTGACCCCAACTCCGAGAACGACTTTGGCAAGAACGTCATTCCCAACCTGCTGAAGGATGGCCGCCGTATGTATGCGTACCACTTCAGCGGCTACTGGAAGGACGTCGGCACGATCTCCAGCCTGTGGCAGGCCAACATGGAGGTCCTGGACCCGAAGCATTCCGGCATCAACCTGTTCGATGAGAACTGGAAGATCTACTCCCGCAACACGGGCCGTCCCTGCCAGCAGATCGGCAGCGACGCCACCATCTCCAACTCGATGATCTCCGAGGGCTGCAAGGTCAACGGTACGGTCAATAATTCCATCCTGTTCCCCGGCGCAGTCGTTGAGAAGGGCGCTACGGTCGAAGCAGCCGTCGTTATGGGCGGCACGGTCATCAAGGCCGGTGCGTCCGTCAAGCACTGCATCGTGGCCGAGAACGTCACGATCGAGGAGGGCGCAACCGTCGGCGCTATGCCCGAGGGCGGCCTGAACATTGCCGAGCCCGGCGATGTCGCCACCGTCGGCTCCGGCGTCGTCATCGGCAAGGGCGCAGTGGTTGGCCCCAAGGCAATGGTCTCCAGCGATGTAAAGGATGGTGAGGAACAATGGTAAACAGCAATGTGAATGCTCTCGGCGTCATTTTCGCCAATACGTATGATAACCTCGTTCCCGAACTGGTGGCGGAGCGCTCCATGGCCTCCATCCCGTTCGGCGGACGTTACCGCCTGATCGACTTCACGCTGTCCAGCATGGCCAACGCCGGCATCGACAACGTGTCCGTCATCGTGCGTAAAAACTACCACTCTCTGATGGATCACCTGGGCGCAGGCCGTGAGTGGGACCTGACCCGTAAGCGCGGCGGCCTGAATATCGTCCCGCCCTTTGCCGAGCGCAGCGTCAAGCTGTACTCCGGCCGTGTGGACGCACTGGACAGCATCCTCAACTGGCTCGAGGCGCAGAAGGAGCGCTACGTTATCCTGTCTGACTCCTACATTGCCATGAACTTCGACTTCAATAAGCTGATCGATGCTCATGTCAAGTCCGGCGCTGACGTCACGATGGTTTACAACCGCGCCGCCATCCCCGAGGGTGCCCGCAGTGATAACTACACCATCCGTCTGGATGACAATGACCGCGTTGTTGAGATTCTGTCCAACGACTACCGCATCGGTGAGCAGAACCTCGCCATGAACATCTATGTCATTGAGCGCGAGAGCCTGATCCACCTGATCCACGATGCCTCCGTCCGCGGCCTCGTCTACTTCGAGCGCGACATCCTGGCCCGCAACCTCAAGCTGCTGAACGTCCATGCCTACCGGTTCGACGGCTATGTCGCCCGCGTCTCCGACATGAAGAGCTACTTCGACGAGAATATGCGTCTGCTCCAGGAAGGCAGCATGGACGCCCTGTTCGGACCCGCGCCCATCTACACGAAGATTCGTGACGATAACCCGACCCGCTACCTGGAGGGCAGCTCTGTCAAGAATAGCCTGCTGGCTGACGGCTGCGTCATCGAGGGCTCCGTTGAGAACAGCGTGCTGTTCCGCGGCTGCAAGATCAAGAAGGGCGCTGTTGTCAAGAACTGCGTCCTGATGCAGGATACTGTTGTTGAGCCGAACTGCAATGTGGAGTACGTCGTCACCGACAAGAACGTCCACATCACCGAGGACAAGAAGCTGACCGGCACCGACACCTTCCCGGTGTTCGTTGCCAAGGGTCACAGCGTATAAAATACCCCGCCAGCAAAACGCTGACACAGGGGAGACATAACGCTCATAGAGGTCGAACTCCCTCTCCCCGGAGGCGACTTTGATGAGAGGGCGGGGGAGAGCCAGACTTTCCCTCGCCCTCATTTTGTGAAACTCGCACGGAGGTGCTTATGAAAATCCTGTACGCAGCCAGCGAGGCTGCACCCTTTGCCAAGTCCGGCGGCCTGGCCGATGTTGCGGGCGCTCTGCCCAAGGCACTGGTCCGCGACGGCATCGACGCCCGCGTCGTTATGCCGCTGTACGGCGACCTGAAATTCAAGGATACGCTGACCTATGTCACCAACTTCAGCGTGCCCGTGGGCTGGCGCAGCCAGTACTGCGGCCTGTTCAAGGCCGAGCGCGACGGCGTTGTCTTTTACTTCATCGACAACGAGTATTACTTCAAGCGCAGCGGCCTGTACGGCTTCTACGATGACGGCGAGCGTTTCGCGTTCTTCTCCCGCGCCATTCTGGAGATGCTGTTCTACACCGACTTTGAGCCGGACATCATCAACTGCAATGACTGGCAGACCGCACTGACGCCCGTCTACCTGAATCTGTACTACCGCCATCTGGATAAGTTCAGCCGCATCAAGACGGTGTTCACGATCCACAACATTGCCTACCAGGGCAAATATGGTCTGGATATTCTCGAGGACACCTGCGGCATCGGCGCACGTGACGCCCATGTTGTGGAGTATGACGGCTGCGCCAACTTCATGAAGGGCGCCATCGAGTGTGCAGACAAGGTCACCACCGTCAGCCCGACCTACGCGCAGGAAATCCTCGACCCGTGGTTCAGCCACGGTCTGGACGGCTTGCTGCGCCAGAAGCAGTATAAGCTGTGCGGCATTCTGAACGGTATTGACGTCGATGTCTTTAACCCTGCCACCGACCCTGACATTGCCAAAAACTACGACGCCGAGACCTTCCAGGAGGGCAAGGCTGTCTGCAAAGAGGCCCTGCAGGACGAGTTCGGCCTGCATAAGGACGGCAGCCCGGTCATGGCCATGGTCACCCGTCTGGTCGGTCACAAGGGCGTTGACCTGGTGCGCAGCATTGCCGAAGGCCTGCTGCAGCAGGGCATTGAGCTGGTGATCCTCGGCTCCGGCGAAGCCCAGTACGAGAACTTCTTCAACGAGCTGTGCGCCCGCAACCCCGGCCGCGTTGGCGTGTACATTGGCTTTAACGCCAAGCTGGCTCAGCGCATTTATGCCGGTGCCGATATCTTCCTGATGCCGTCCCGCTCCGAACCCTGCGGCCTGGCCCAGATGGTATCCTGCCGTTATGGCACCATCCCCGTTGTGCGTGAGACCGGCGGCCTGCGCGACTCCATCCACGACTCCGGCGATGGCTATGGCAATGGCTTTACCTTTGCCAATTACAACGCCCACGAGCTGTACGAAGCCTGCTGGCGTGCCAAGGAAGGCTACTGGAACAAGGAAGGCTGGCCCGTGCTGGTCAAGCGCGCCATGGAATGCGATTTCAGTTGGTCCAACTCCGCCAAGAGCTAT
>ERZ827498.3867-NODE-3867-length-12201-cov-4.083896_pt1 | contig 12201 bp, 14 predicted proteins | sample MGYA00519865_ERZ827498 | MGnify/ENA primary metagenome ERZ827498 (study PRJEB31778, sample SAMEA3449328) | human gut metagenome | biome: human gut; feature: human-associated habitat; material: faeces | place: United Kingdom | collected 2010/2012 ...
ATGGTATTATTTATCAATATATGATATACTTACTAAGTACATATGGAATAAATGAGTCAATATGGTTTATTGTGGTAAGAAAGATAACAAAATTAATTGTAAATGATTTATCAAAATATGCAAATTACAATACTGATCAGAAAGAACAAATAGAGTATAGTTTAGCTATAATTATCTATGAGTTAATAAAATTTATTTTTCTATTGTTAAGTTTATATTTTTTAGGATTTTTCAAAGAAGGATTAGTAGTATTAATTTCAATGATAATATCCAAGCCTTTTATAGGTGGATACCATGAAGATAGCCAAATAAAGTGTTTTTTTGCAACATTTCTAATAGTATTTAGTTTAATTTTATTAGATAGAAATATGGAATTAAATATTATGGCTATTTTAATATTAAATTTATTTAGTATATTTTGTGTATATCATAAAGCTCCTATAATTAATGATAAAATGCCATTAACTAAAGAAAAGCTTATAAAGAGAAATAGAATAATAGGTTTAATAAGTGTATCATTATTAGGATTGATATCAATTGTTATTTGTAATAGTACAAAATATGGAGAGCTTATATGCTTAACCAATGTTGTACAAACTATGTTAATGTTCAATAAACGTAAATGAAAGAGGTGGAGTTAGAATGAAAAAAATGTTAGCAGGTTGTTTATTATGCCTTTCAGCAGTGTTTGTAAATTTAGGAACAGCATCTGCATTAATGATAGGGGCAGAAGAAATGCCAGAATCAATGAAAAAATTAAGATAATTAGGAGAAAAAGTGATTATCAATATATCAGACTCATTTAACAGTATGCTACAAAGTATTATGTTTATTTATGTTTCAAATTACTGTAGTAAAACTAAAAGAAGCATACTAAGTATGGCAACTTGGATAGTAATTTTATGGGGAGTAATACAGGGAATTACACTAATTGTAGGTAATTCAAGTTTAGGCTCTATATTTATCCATTTAATAATATTAATTTCCGGAGCAATAATATTTAAAGAAGAACCTTTAGATGCTATGATAGGATTTAGTATAGTCTATTTATTAATGGGAATAGTTATGATATTAAGTTCAAATATTTATTTAGGATATATGGTAAGTAGAATTTCAGCAAAATATATGGAAATAGGAATGCTTATATTTATGTATTTTCCACAATACATACTATTCACTATTATATTATACAATATGAATTTTATAAATTCTACGTATAAAGTTATTAAAAGTAAAAGTGTATCAATAATATCATTAATTATAGTTACTGTTTTAATTGATTTTATAGTATCATTTAATGGATTAGCATATGATATGGATAATCCTTTATTTAAAGAATTCTTATTTATATTTTTAGGATTTTTTATGATAGGAATAACTATATATTTTTCAAATATTGAAAAAAAATCTAATCAAGTTTTAATTGCCAATAGCTTTTTAGAAAAAAAGAATGAAGAACTTAAAAAAATTAAACATGATTATGGTTCACAAATATCATATTTATATGGATTACATTTAATGAAAAAATATGATAAATTAGGATATGCACTTAAAAATATTATAAATGATAATAGTGCTATTTCTTCAGAAGTAGATGTAATAAATAAACCAAATTCTAGTATAGCAGATATTGTTTATGGAATAGAACATAAGGGAATAAATATTATTATAAATGATGAAATAAATTTTGATGATGTAAATATTTCTGAAATTGATTATCAAAGAGTTATTTCTAATATATTAAGAAATGCAGTTACAGCACTAGATGGAAAAGGTATAATAGAAGTAACAACATATTATGCTATAAGATCTGTTATAGTAAAGATAAAAAATAATGGACCTAAAATTGATGAATCTATAATAGATAAAATTTTCCAAAGTGGATTTACTACAAAAGAAAATACAAATAAAGAAAATGGATTTGGATTATCAATTACTAAGGAAATTATAGAGAGAAATAATGGTAGCATAAGTGTAAAAAGCAATGATTCTTTTACAGAATTTAAAATAAAGTTTCCTAAGAGAGAAATTTGAAGCAATATAAATAAATTTTTACGAAAAGAGGTGTTTAAGACATCTCTTTTTTTCTTGAACTTTTAATAAATAATTAATTTATAATTTGGAGATAAATAAAAAAGAAGTAATTTTGTAATATAAAGTTGATATTCATAAGAAAAAAATGTAAAATAATCATAAGAAGTTAATATACGAAAGGGAATGTTAAGATGGATTATACAAATGCAAAAATAGATGTAATAACATCTAGGATAAATGAATTATATAAAAAAAGCAAGGAAGAAGGATTAAATGAAGCTGAAAAAGAAGAACAAGCTCATTTAAGAAGAATTTATATAGACAGAGTTAAGACGAATTTTAGAAGTCAACTTGCAGGAATAGAACCAAAAAATAAGCAAAAAAAATAAAAAGGGTGATAAATATTGTCAGTTGCAGTAGAAACGTTAATTAAAGATTTTGATTTGGAAGTACTAGTTGAAGGTGAAAAAGGTGTAGAGATAACTGTTAACGATATAAATAGGCCAGGTCTTCAATTATCTGGATTTTATAATTATTTTGCTCCTGAAAGATTACAAGTTGTTGGTAAGGCTGAATGGAGTTTTATTGGGGATATGAGTAGAGAGTTAAGAAGAAAAAGAGTGGATAAATACTTTAGTTTTAATTCTAAATGTGTTGTAATAACAAGAGGATTAGAGCCACATGAAGAATTTATAAAGGCTGCCAAGAAAAATAAAACTTGGCTATTAAGAACAACATCAGTTACCACTAACTTTATTAGTAAAATGACCATATATTTATCAGATAAATTTGCACCAGAAACTAGATTACATGGTGTACTTGTAGATGTATACGGTATAGGTATACTGATTACAGGGGAAAGTGGCATTGGTAAAAGTGAGACTGCATTAGAACTTATTAAAAGAGGGCATAGGCTTGTAACTGATGATGCTGTTGATATTAAGGAAATTGATGGAGAACTTATTGGGACATCTCCGAAAATTACTATTGGAATGCTTGAAGTGAGAGGAATTGGAATAATTGACATCACTGCACTATATGGATTAAGCTCAGTGCAAGAGTCTAAGGGTATAAATCTTGTTATGCATTTTGAACATTGGAAGGATAATGGTGATTATGATAGACTTGGAATTAATCAAGATACTCAAGAAATATTAGGCGTTAATGTTAGAAAGCTTAGAGTACCAGTAAGACCTGGTAGAAATATTGCAGTAATTATTGAGGCAGCAGCAGTAAATTATAGACATTCTTTAATGTCAGATATAAGTGCTGTTGATATTATAGAAAGAAGGATGGAAAATATAACTTTAGAAGATAATTAGGAGGATGAGAATATGGGTAATAAAAAAAATGCATGGTTAAAATTTGATGATACTAAAAAAGAAGAGATTTTTAGTTTTTGTGAAGGATATAAGAAATATATATCAGACTGTAAAACAGAAAGAGAATCTATTAAAAAAGCTATTTTTTTAGCAGAATCAAAAGGATATAGAGATTTAAAGAATGTTATATCTGCTGGAAAATCTCTAAAGGCAGGAGACAAGGTATATTATAATAATATGGATAAATCTTTAGCTTTATTTTTAATAGGAAGCGAAAGTATTGAAAGTGGTATGAGAATTATAGGTTCTCACGTAGATTCACCTAGATTAGATTTAAAACCAAATCCATTATATGAAGATAGTGAATTATCTTTAATGGAAACTCATTACTATGGTGGAGTTAAGAAATATCAATGGGTAACCATACCTCTAGCTTTACATGGTGTAGTAGTTAAAAAAGATGGTACAAAAATAGACGTGGTAGTTGGAGAGGAAGAAACTGATCCAGTTGTTATGGTTTCAGATTTATTAGTACATTTAGCATCAGAGCAACAACAAAAGAAAGCTACAGAAGTTATTGCTGGAGAAGATTTAAATATTTTAGTTGGTAGTATGCCTTTAGAAGTGGAAGAAAAAGAAGCTGTTAAGGCAAATATATTAAAATTATTAAAAGAAAAATATGATTTTGAAGAAGAAGATTTCATGTCAGCTGAAATAGAAATAGTTCCAGCAGGAAAAGCAAGAGATTTAGGATTAGATAGAAGTATGGTTGCTGGATATGGACATGATGATAGAATTTGTGCATACACTTCTTTATTAGCTTTACTTGAAACTGAAAGTACTAAAAAGACTTCAGTGGTATTATTAGTAGATAAAGAAGAAGTAGGAAGTATAGGAGCAACTGGAATGCAATCAAGATTCTTTGAAAATGCAGTGGCAGAATTAATGGACAGAGTAGGAGAGTATTCTGAACTTAAATTAAGAAGAGCATTAGCTAATTCTAAAATGCTTTCTTCAGATGTTACAGCAGCTTTTGATCCTAATTATGCAGGAGCATACGAAAAGAAAAATTCTGCATTCTTTGGTAAGGGATTAGCCTTTGCTAAATATACTGGAGCAAGAGGAAAAAGTGGATGTAATGATGCTAATGCAGAATTTGTTGCATGGCTTAGAAATGTAATGGATGAAAATGATGTTGCATATCAAATGGCTGAATTAGGTAAGGTTGACCAAGGTGGAGGCGGTACTATTGCTTATATTTTAGCTGAGTACGGTATGGAAGTAATTGATTGTGGTGTTGCATTACAAAACATGCATGCTCCATGGGAAGTTGCCAGCAAAGTAGATATCTTTGAAACAATGAGAGGATATAAAGCTTTCCTTATGGCAGAATAGCATAAAAATAAAGAAGAAATAGTAGCTAAGCTATTTCTTCTTTATTTTTATAAATTTTTAGCTAAGCTTTAATCTTAGTTAAAAATTTAGTAAGCCATTCTTCATCCATTTTCATTGAGCCTAATGAACCATGTTTAATATCATCTTCTCCACCGTGGGAGTCTGAGCCACAGCTAGTGATAAGGTTATGTTCATTGGCAAAGCTTAAGAATTTTTCTGTATCTTCTTTAGAGTTCATGGCATATATTCCTTCAAGACCATCAAAACCAAGGGCTAATACATCTTGGAAAGAGTTTTTCTTTAAAAGCACTGGATGAGCTAAAACTACTATAGCACCATGTTTCTTTAAAAGTTCCACACCTTCTTTAGTATCTATTTGCACACTAGGAATGTAAGCAGGACAATCATTTCCAATGAAATGCTCAAAGATATATTCCTTATCATAGTTGTACCCTGAATCCATTATAGCTTTTGCTATATGAGGTCTTGCTATGGTATCTTTACCATTTTTCATAATAGATTCAAGAGTTATATGAATATCATGGAATTTTGCTAAATTTTCTACTATCTTTTTAGCTCTTTCAATTCTCTTTGTTTTTATTGAATCTAAGAAATCATTTAATTCCTTATTTTTATATCCATCACCTTTAAAAAATCCTAAAACGTGAATAGATTCCTTATTAAAATAAGTAGATAATTCAATGCCAGGAATAAAAGTTATATCAAGGTCTTTAGCTGTTTTTAAGGCTTCTTCTATACCAGAAACAGTATCGTGGTCAGTAAGTGCTAAGTATTTTACATTAGCTGCCTTAGCTCTTTTAACAACTTCTGAAGGTGAAGATGTTCCATCAGAAGCTGTAGAATGTGTATGTAAATCGCATATTGTCATAAGTGTTAAATTCTCCCTTCAACTAATAGTTTTTATTAAACAATAACATATGATATAATTAATCAATAAATATTGTAGCACAATTTGTAAAAGGATGCATAAAAAAGGAGAGAAAAAATGTTATTAATGATAGATAACTATGACTCTTTTGTATATAATTTAGTAAGGTATTTTAAGGAGTTAGATGAAGAAATAATAATTTATAGGAATGATAAAATTACCATTGATGAAATAGAAAATATGGATATAACGGGAATCGTCATTTCACCAGGGCCAAAGGATCCTAAACAAGCAGGGATTAGTCTTGAAATTTTAGAAAGATTTAAGGGGAAATTACCTATCTTAGGCATATGTCTTGGACATCAATGTATTGGACATTATTTTGGTGGCAAAATTGTTAAGGGAAAAATTCCTATGCATGGTAAGATAAGTGAAGTTGTACATAATAATCAGCATATATTCAAAGGTGTTAAAAATCCTTTAAAAGTTACAAGATATCATTCTTTAGAAATAGAAAAATGTAGCATACCAGCAGAATTAGAAATTATATGTCAAACTGATGACAATGTAATTATGGCAGTAAAGCACAAAGATTATCCTATATATGGCGTGCAATTTCATCCTGAAGCAGAACTTACAGAAGATGGACATAAAATATTAAAGAATTTTATTAATATAGTAAATAATTATAAATAGGAGCAAAAAATGAACATACATTTAAAAGAAATAAAGCTAAATTTAAATCCATGTGAAGTTTATGAAGCTTTTAGATATGAAAGAGATACTATTATTTTAGATAGTTCTAAAGAAGATGAAAAGTTATCAAAGTATTCCTTTATAGGATTAAATCCATATATGACTTTTTCTAGCTTTCAAAATGATGGCTATATAGATGGATTGAAAGTAGAAGGAACCCCTTTTAAGATACTAGAGGAATTATTAACGAGAAATAAGGTGGTAGAAAAAACTAATATTCCTTTAATAGGGGGATCCATGGGATACATATCTTATGATACAGGAAGGATAATTGAAAAAATTTCAGATAGTAGTGATGAAGATTTTAAAATTCCTCATATGAAATTTGTTTTTTATAGAAATATTATTATCTTTGATTTAATGGAAAATAAGCAATATATATCATATTTTGCAGATGAAGAAAAAACTGTAGAAGGTATCATTGAAAAAATAGAGCAAATAGAAGTAAAGAAGGAAGAATTCAGCTATAACCAAGAAGATAAATTTATTTCTAATTTTACAAAAGAATCATATAAAAAATCAATTACAAGGCTTAAGGAATATATAAGAAGTGGAGACGTATATATTGCCAATATGACACAAAGATTTTATTGCCACAATGAAGAAGACAGCTTTACAATCTATAAAAAGCTGAGAGAGATTAATAAGGCTCCCTTTTCAGCATATTTAAATTTTCATGATTTTCAAATAATAAGTTCATCACCAGAAAGATTCATTCAGATAAAAGACAGAATTGCTCATACTAGACCAATAAAAGGGACAAGACCTAGAGGGAATACTATAGATGAAGATGAAAAAAATAAGCTGGAACTTATAAATAGTGAAAAGGATAAATCAGAATTATTAATGATTGTTGATTTAGAACGTAATGACTTTAGTAAGGTATGTAAGCCTGGTACAGTAAAAGTAAAGGAGTTATTTGCTTTAGAAGAGTATGCAACAGTATTCCACCTTGTGTCCACCATTGAAGGAAAGCTTCAAGATGATGTTTCAGCTGTGAAGGTAATGAAAGAGTGTTTTCCAGGTGGATCTATTACAGGAGCACCAAAAATAAGGGCTATGGAAATAATTGAAGAGTTAGAAGGCTTAAAAAGAAATATATATACAGGAGCCATAGGATATTTTGATTTCAGAGGTAACAGTGATTTTAATATAGCTATAAGAACAATATTAAAGAAAGATAATAAAGCATATTTTGGTGTAGGTGGAGGAATAACTTATGAATCCATTGAAGAAGATGAATATCTAGAAACGCTAGATAAAGCAAAAGCATTAATGAAGGTGTTATAATGAGAGAAATAAGCTATAATAAAGATTATGTAAAGCTTGATGGTGGCTTTTATTTTGCACAGGGAGTTTTTGAAACAATTTTAATAAAAAAAGAAGCTATATTTTTAGAAGAACATATAAATAGGTTAAATAAATCCATAGATATAATGGGGTTAGGAGAGCATATTGATATTAAATTTATTAAAAATTTTATAAAGGAAGAAAAGCTTAAAAATATAGTATTAAAAATTGTGGTAACAGAAAAGAATATAGTTTTCTCCACAAGAGAAATAAAGTATTCTAAAGAAGATTATAAAAATGGATTTAATCTAAAGTTATCATCTGTTTTAAGAAATCCTACTTCTAACATGACTTATATTAAGTCGTTAAGCTATAATGAAAATCTTTATGAGTATAATAAAGCAAATAAAGAAGGGTTTAATGAAGTTGTATTTTTGAATATTTATGACAATATAGCTGAAGGTGCAACTAGTAATATATTTATTATCAAAGATAAAAAAATTTATACGCCAATGATAAGTGATGGCATATTACCAGGAGTGGTAAGAAATTGGGTAATAGAAAATTTTAAAGTTTGTGAAAAACATTTAAATAAAAAAGATTTATATAGTGCAGATGAAGTTTTTATAACTAATTCAGTTTTAGGGATAATGAAGGTTGTACAATTTGAAGAAAAAAAATATAACACAAATGTGGTAGAAAAAATCAGAAGTGAATATGAGCAATTTATAAATTAGGAGGAACGTTGTATGGATAGAGAAAAGATAATAGCTGGAGCAAAGCTTATACTTGAAGGAATTGGAGAAGATTTAGAGAGAGAAGGACTAGTAGAAACACCAGAAAGAATTGCTAGAATGTATGAAGAAATATTTTCAGGATTAGGAAAAGATGCAGAAGAAATCCTATCAAAAACTTTTGAAGTGGAAAATAACGATTTAGTTATTGAAAAAGATATTACATATTTCTCAATGTGCGAGCATCATATAATACCTTTTTATGGTAAAGCCCATATAGCATATATACCTAGAGGTAGAGTTGCAGGACTTTCAAAGTTAGCAAGAACAGTAGAATTATATGCAAAAAAGCCCCAACTTCAAGAAAGATTAAGCAGTGAAATAGCAGATGCCATAATGAAATACTTAGATGCAGAAGGAGTAATGGTAGTAGTTGAAGGAGAACATATGTGCATGACTATGAGAGGTGTTAAAAAACCAGGTACAAAAACTGTAACCACATCATATAGAGGTATTTTTAAGGAAGATGCTACATTAAGAAGAGAAGTTATGATGCTATTACAAAAGTAGGTAGATTTATGGAAAAAGTTAATAAGATATTTAATAATATTCTTTATAAGGAGTATTTAAATAAGTTAGAAGCATATGAAGAAAAAAGAGAATTTTGTAGACATAACCTAGAACATTTTTTAGATATGTCTAGAATAGCTTATATGATGGTTTTAGAAAAAAATTTACAGTATTCAAAGGAAGTTATTTATGCCATTGGCCTTTTACATGATATTGGTAGGGTAGAGCAGTATGAAAAAGGAATTGGTCATCATATTGCAAGTTTTAATATAGCTAAAGAAATCCTTAAGGATATAGATTTTAAAGAAGAAGAAAAAATAATGATTTTAGAAGCAATTATAAATCATCGAAATTGTGAAAGTAATGATTTAAACGCTATTATTTATAAAAGCGATAAGCTTTCAAGGGCATGTTATAAATGTAGAGCTGCCAAGGAGTGCAATTGGACTTTAGAAAAAAGAAATTTAGAGATAAAGTACTAAGGTTTAGGGGGAAGAGTTTTGAAAATTAGAAATACTGAATTTAACTTTGGTGAAAGAACATATATTATGGGGATACTTAATGTTACTCCAGATTCGTTTTCTGATGGAGGAAAATTCAATGAAATAGATGATGCATTAATACAAGTGAGAAAACTGGTGGCTGAAGGAGCAGATATTATTGATATTGGTGGAGAATCCACTAGACCAGGTGCAAAAATTGTTTCCATTGAAGAGGAAATAAGTAGAGTTGTTCCAGTTATTGAAGCTATAAGAAAAGAAATGGATGTAGTTATTTCCATTGATACTTATAATAGTGCTACAGCAGAAGCAGCCATAAAAGCTGGTGCAGATATAATCAATGATGTGTGGGGCTTTAAAAAGGATCAGGCTATGGCAAAGATAGCAGCTAAGTATAATGTTCCCTGCATATTAATGCACAATAGAATAGCTAAGCCATATGTTGATTTAAAAAAAGAATTCATCAGTGATTTAACAGAAAGTATAAATATTGCTTTAGAAGCAGAGGTAAAGAAAGAAAATATAATTTTAGATCCAGGTATAGGTTTTGCTAAGACATATGAAGAAAATCTTATGGTGATGAATAACTTAAAATGGATTAAGGATATGGGATATCCAGTACTTCTTGCAACTTCAAGAAAATCAATGATAGGTTTGGCATTGGACTTACCAGTAGATGAAAGATTAGAAGGAACTCTTGCCACCACAGTAATAGGAATAATGGCTGGATGTGAAATAATTAGAGTTCATGATGTTTTAGAAAATAAGAGGGTATGTATGATGACAGATACAATCCTTAAAGCAAAGTAAGGAGAAGAAATGGATAAAATATATTTAAAAAATATAGAGATTTTTGCCAATCATGGAGTGTTTCAAGAAGAAAAAACTTTAGGGCAGAAATTTATATTATCACTAGAATTATCTTTAGACTTTCACAAAGCTGCTAAAGATGGAGATTTAAGCGCTTCAGTTCATTATGGAGAGTTATGTCATAATGTAGAAAAAGTATTTAAAGAAGAGGTTTGTGACTTATTAGAAACTTTAGTATATAAAGTAGGAGCCTATGTACTTGACACTTATGAAGTAGTAAAGGAAGTAAAGGTATCATTAAAGAAACCATGGGCTCCAATATCAAGACATTTAGACTATGCAGCAGTGGAAACTACAATTGCTCGCCATAAAGCTTATATAGCATTAGGTAGTAATATAGGTAATAAGGAGCAATATATTAGAAGTGCCATAGAAAAAATTAATGAGCTAGAAGGAACAAAGGTTACAAAAGAATCAAAACTTTTAGTAACTAAGCCATGGGGCAAGGAAGATCAAGAAGACTTTTTAAATGCCGTAATAGAGGTGGAAACATATTTAAAGCCAAAGGAATTAATGGCTGAACTTTTAAGAGTTGAAAGTATCTTAGAGAGAAAAAGAGAAATTAAATGGGGACCAAGAACAATAGATTTAGATATAATATTATTTGATGATTTAGTAAGTAATGATGAGTTTGTAGTTCTTCCTCATCCATTGATGCATTTAAGAGAATTTGTTTTAGAGCCTCTTTGTGAAATAGCTCCATATGCAATTCATCCTTTAAAAAATAAAAGAGCCTTTGAGCTCTTAGAAGAAATAAAATCAATTGAAAATTAATTACTTTGTGCTTTATTTATGACATATACGCAAAAATCATAAATATTATTACGTGCATCAACATTCTTTGTGCTGTCAATAATATCTTCTTGAAATGAACCATCGTAAGGATGGATTGTATCTAAATCTGGAGAATAGGCATTAATAATATATTTTGAAGTACCGAAGGAAATAATAAGCCTATATTGTTGTTTGCTTTCTTTAAATTCATCAGGAAGTTCTAATAAATAGTTTTCTGTGTGCAAAGAAGTAAGGAAGGATTCAACAATATCATAATCATCCACTGGTACATCATAATATTTATATAAAATACAATCAAATACTTGCAATGTAAATGAAGGATTTTCCTTAAGTTTGCTATATAATTCATCTGAATAATAGTATGTAGTAGGTTTAGTTTCAAAAGTTATATATTTAGGATCATCTAAAAAGCAACCACATAAAATAAAACAAATGAAAATTGTAAATATTAATTTTATATATTTCATTATATCCTCCATAATAAAAGTTCTATTTATATTTATTAGATATTAAGTATATTTAGAACAGATTTATTTTAGTTAATGAAAAGAGCTATACCTTGCATTTAGTATAGCTCCTTTTTACGATTTTTTGAGATGTTATTCATCAACTTGTTTAACCATGCATATAAGAAAACCTACTGTGGTTAATAAAAGATTTCTTATATCGGCTGTTGCTGGTGTATTTTGATTAATAGGAAGCCAAGTCATTAAAATTGCTGCCCCTAAAGTTATAAAAGATATAAACCCTGCAAAGTATATTTGGCTATTATAATTAACTATATTAAAGTGATTTTTACACTGATGACCAAAAAAATATCCGAAAATTGATGACATTGCTGAGCGAATGGTTACTTCAGAAGGGGAGGAACCCTCTAAATTAAATAACATTACGCAGATAGTCTGAATTAAACAAACAGTAGCTAATACTAATAAAATTTTTGCTGAGTTATTTAATTTAGATAATGTGATTAAGACTTTTACTGTGAATTTTTTCATAGTACTACATCCTAAATTAAATATACATAAATAACATAAGAAAATTAT
>ERZ827498.3868-NODE-3868-length-12198-cov-4.154245_pt1 | contig 12198 bp, 8 predicted proteins | sample MGYA00519865_ERZ827498 | MGnify/ENA primary metagenome ERZ827498 (study PRJEB31778, sample SAMEA3449328) | human gut metagenome | biome: human gut; feature: human-associated habitat; material: faeces | place: United Kingdom | collected 2010/2012 ...
CTCCCCGGCCCAGGGCCGAACGCGCAAGGCTGGGCAGTACCCCCATTGCCCCGCAGAGCTGGTCATAGAGCAGCCGCTGGGCCAGCTGCTCGCTGGACATCTCCAGCGAAAAGACGCACACCGGAACCCCGGCATCAGCAGCGGCGCGGGTGAAATGGAGCATTACGGCCGATTTGCCCATACCGGGCCGGCCAGCCAGCACGATAAGCTGGCCACCCCTCCAGCCGCCCGTCAAAGCGTCGAGACGCCGCAAGCCTGTCGAAAACCCTACGCATTCTCCGGACTGCACGGCCTTTTGTCGCCGTTCGAGGTTGTCGAGAGCCGCCCGCACGACCTCCGAAAGCGGTGTAATATCGTCGGCGTGTACCGTTGCGGCGGCTATGGCGGTTATTTCTGTTGTCGCCCAATCCAAAACGCCCGAGGGATCGGAGGCCGCCCGTACTGCGAGTTCATGGCCGAATAGACACAACCGGCGGCGGGTCTCCGTGTCTTTGAGCTGCCGGGCATGGTCGAGGACATTTACCCCCGAGCCGACGGCCTGCGTGAGCTTTGCCAGGTAGGCCGCCGGGTTGCCTAACCCCTCAACGGTTTTACAGCGCTGCGTAAGCGTGTAGAGGTCGATTTTGACGCCTTCCGCGAGCATCGAGAGCATCATGCCGTAGATTTTGCCGTGTATCGGGGTCTGGAATGCCGAAATTTCGATCATCTCCGCCGTGTCGGGTAAATACTCCGGTTCGAGAATCAATGCGCCCAAAACGGCTCTTTCGAGTTCGGGTGATTCCGGCAACACCAAATCGGCCGCCGGGCGGTTATAGGAAATTTGTTTTTCGCATTTCATAGGTAGTTTGTTTTTGGGGTTCGTCTGGTCGGCGCATCCACGTTCGAACAGCTGCCCGCCAATCTTTCATCTTGTTTTTACCGATCATCCAGCCTTTCGCCTCGTAGAAATCGATGAAGCGCTGGGCATCGACCGTATATCCCTTTTCGGAAATATAATTTTTGACCTCTTGGAGAGAGGGAGCAACAAACGCCGCGCGTTTGGCTGCGACTTTGCGCGGCTTGTCCGCGCTGGTACCTTTGGGGGTGTTACCGACATTCGATTTTCCGCTTCCCCCTGCACCCCCTTTACTCTCTATATCTTTATCCTTATCTACATCCTTATCCTTATAAAGGTTAGGTTCTTGGTTAGGGTACTGGTTAGGTCTTTGGTTAGGTTGGATAGCTTTTCCGCTTGGATTGTTCCGGCTTCCTTTGGGCGCTCCACCTTTTCGCCCATTCTCCACACAAGCATCGTATCGGTTATGCGCATTATCAATTACAGGCTTAATCGCAATAAATAGCGCTTTTGTGGAAAAAACGGTTAAAGTGACCCCTAAAAAACGGAGGAAGATGACCCCCAAAAGTTGAAGCGTAAAAAGAGTTCAAAGTTGTTGTCCGGATTAGGGTCTAAAAGGATATGATTTTGCCCGGGTTAAACAACTTTTTTTTGTAGGTCTTTCGTCCCGATTTTATGCGAGAACCCCACTTAGTTCTCGCCCATAAAACGGTCGGGATTGTGTCGACCAACACTGCAAATATAACTATTTGTTCTAAAAGAACAAAAGAGTAGTTTTGCAGCTGCAGGCGTCTATCCATAGGCATTTTCAGATTTAGATTTTCTTTTCCTTATCGACTCGCCGAACAGTTCAACGCGCAGCGAGTGGTGTACGATGCGGTCGAGTACGGCGTCGGCGATGGTTTTCTCGCCGATCACGTCGTACCAGTCCTTTACGGGGATCTGCGAGGTTATCATGGTCGAGCGCCTTTGATGCCGGTCTTCGATGATGTCCATCAGTATGCCGCGCGATTGGGCGTCGAGCGGCTGCATGCAGAAGTCGTCCAGGATCATCAGGTCTACGCGTTCGATACGCTTCAGGTCGGCCAGTATCGTGCCTTTGGCCTTGGATATTTTGAGCTGGCTCATTAGTTTGGCCGTGCTTGCATACATTACTCGGAAACCGTCCTGGCAGGCCTTATAGCCGAGCGCGGTGGCCAGATAACTCTTGCCCGTTCCTGTCGGTCCGGTAATGATAAGGTCTTTGTGGTCGCGCACGAACTCCATAGCGGCAAGCCGCTCGACCTGATTACGGTCGAGACCCCGCTCGAAGGTATAGTCGACATCATCCAGGGTGGCGTTGTAACGGAACTGGGCGGCTCTGACAGCCCGTTCAACAGCTCGGTTCTTGCGGTTGTCCCATTCACTGTGAACCAGGTGCGATACGAACTGGTCCTGGGTCATCTTCTCTTTGATAGTGTTCTCCAGCGAGGTCTTAAAAGCGTCGTGCATACCAAAGAGGCGCATCTGGCGCAGTTTCTCTAATGTCTGATTGTTCATAGTTTTATGGATTAAGTATTTATTTATAGTACTCTTTGCCTCTGATGTTCTCGTGTTCAGGCATATCGGCAGGCTCCTCCGGAAGGTCTATCGCCTCGGATTTATTCTGAAGTATATCCTGTATCTCCCGGAAACTGTACTTGCCGTAACTGTCGGCCAGTCGGCAGGCCGCTGCCAGACGGTCGGGCCCCACTTTACGGGCGAAGTTCAGGATGCCCGAACATATCTTGTTGGCCTGATCCTGATAGCGGGTCTTCTCCAGTATCCTGCGGATATAATGCTCCACGTCTTCATGTATGGCGGCAGCCTGCTGGAGGAACCGCTCCGGCGACCACTCCATCACCGCGCGATGCTTTGGACAAAGGTGTTCGGTAACGGTAGTGTAGCGGTAGTTATGGCGGTCGCGGGTATGATGGGCTATGATGTCGTAGTTGTAGCGGATCTCCACGTCGGCCACCGTATAGGACAACTGTACTTTCTTGCCGATGTAGGTGTGTGGAACGCTGTAGTAGTGGATGTCTTCGTGTAGGCGCGCATAACCGTATTTATCGACCGTAGTGACGATATGCTTCTTCATCTGGTAACGGATCGGGTTCAGAGGCCCGAGAGCTTCCTGTTCTACATCCTCGAAGTAATCCCGACGGGAGTAGTTGCGCCGCGGACGGTTCTGGTTGTTATGTTTCTCAAGAGCCGCACGGATAGCTATGTTAAGTGACCGCAGATCGGGACAGTGTAACGGCTCGATGACAGTAAAGATATCCTTGTAGGTAAGCTTAACCGCATTCTCGACATGGGCCTTATCCTTGGGACTGCGGGCCCGGGTAGGATATACCGTCACGCCATAGTGTTCGCCGAACCGCTCGAACTCCGTGTTCAGAATCGCTTCATAACGGCTGGCTTTCGTAACCGCGCTCTTCAGGTTATCCGGAACGATAGCTTTGGGTACGCCGCCATAATAATAAAAGGCGTTCTCGCAGGCCGAGATAAAGTCTTCCTTGCGCTGACTCTCGACAGCTTCCACATAGGTCAGCAGACTGCATCCCAGGATCGCCACGAACACCTCCACTTCGCGGGGTTGTTCACCCGGAGGGTAGATCCACAGCTTGCTGCCCGTATAGTCCACGAACAACTTATCCCCTGCCTTATGCTCCATACGCATCGACGGGTTGCTGATGCGTTCGTAGCGACGCAAGGCGACACGGAACTGCGTCAGACTGTAACCGTCCGGATGGGCTGCGCGATAACGCTCCCATTGCTTGTGGCTGGTCATACCCTTACGCCCCATCTCTTTGCTGGCAGAAGGAAGAAAAGCCTCAAGGGCGTCTATACGGGGATTGGACTCCACCGGAGTCTCCTCGATGCAGAACAGAGCGTAAAGCTCGGCATCGCTCTTGGAAAGGAACTCCTTATAGGTAAGGCTGAGGGTGTTCCACTTGTTGACATACTTTTTTACCGTGTTGCGCGAAGTGCGGGCCATCTCGGCGATAGCCCTTAAACCAACGCGATCGGTGTACAATCGAATGATCGTGCGTAATTTATTCATTTTCAAAGGTCTGTTAGGCATAGTCTCTGGATTTTGGTTTGCTTTTGATAGTCAAGCTAACAAAATCCAACTCCTTTTAAACCTCTGAACAACTACTTTTTACTCAAATTACTGACTGGGGCAGCTTGCTCCGTTTTAGATGGATCACTTTCGACCGTTTTAAGGTGGTCAATTTAAGCCGTTTTTACCGGGTCAATTTCATCCGTCCCTACTGGGTCAATTTTACCGTGTTTTCCATTTAACCAAACATCCATGAAAAAACAATTCTTCGCAGCCTGTTTCGTCCTCCTGTCGGCGGCCTGCGCCTCCGAACAAACAACCGAAAGTACGGCCATCATACTCGACGAACACAATATGACGGACCATACCGGAACGGATTTCGATTTATCGGCCCAAGTTCTGAAATGGGATTTCATCCTACTGGAACAGAATGACAGCTGTCGTCTGACCGACATTGCACGTATCCGATTCGCAGACGACGATATTTTCGTCGTGAATATCGAGGGGGTACGTTCCGACCTTTATCGCTATGACGCCGAAGGACGGTTTCTCAACCGAATCGCCCGGCAGGACCGCGATTACGGCTTCATAAACAACGTGTGGATCGACAAGTCCCGGCAGCGGGTCTACCTGCCCGATCTCGCGGACAGAGCCCTTCGCATCTATCGTTACGACGGGGATTCGGTATCCCGGTACGAACGTTATCCCGACATTGAATTCATCGCCGACGCCGTTGTGGATGACAACGGCATATTAGGCTACTTCGGAATCACCCCCAAACGGCGTACGGCTTTTTTCAAAGCCGATTCCATCCTGCGCAACTCCGTCCGGCTTTCGGCTTCCCGCACCACCAGCGGCTATTCCGGCGTGATCAATTTCTCCCAGCACGCCATCTCGACCTATGCCGGGCGAACGCTTTTCATCCAGCCGTTCTGCGATACGCTTTATGTCTATGCCGAAGGACGGATAACACCGGCCTATGTAACCCGGACGGGTGCCTCGCTGCCTCCGGAATTCGATTTCCCGGCCGATGCCGACTGCACGACACTTAAACAGGAATTGGAGGAACGCGGATATTATTCCAAAACTGGCATATTCGAAACTTCCACCCACCTCTGGATCGGGTGCGGCCCCAATCGCATGCTGTTCGACAAGCGGACGTCGCAGGGCATCTGCTTTCAGGACCGGATCGTTTACCATCCCGATATTTTTCCTCCTCTCGATTTCATCGGATGTTCCGGCGAACGTCTGGCCGTATTGTGCCGGTATCGGGAAATAGAGGCGTTACGTGCCGGTATGGCTGCACAGGAAATTGCGCCAGCCGGAAAACTCGAAAAATTGTTCGAACAAGTATCCCCGGGTGATTGGGCAGTATTATTCTATACCTTCAAATAAGCAGTTGGCATAAAACAGAATTTTAATTCTTTATAAACCGAATTCAACAAACGAGTTTCCCATATTACCGGTTGTCTAGTGCTCATTTCTCGCAAGCGAGGAAGTCCTAATACATTGCTATTTTCAATTTGGATGTTTTTGGACATTAAAGACAGTAAGGCGGCATTTTTCATGCCGCCTTATTGTGATGTCGAAAATTTGTGCTAAATACGCCGTCAGATAATCCAACGCCATTATCTTCCCCCCCCCTTCTTTTAGTCCGCGTTCACAAATATTCGTCTATGTCCTTCGGGCTGTAGTAAAACTTTCCGCCAATGGATGATTATTGCGGTAGCTTTACAAGTTGCGTTTGGTAATGTTCAGCAGTGGGCATCCCTCTCGGCTGCCTATTTAGACGTCCGCAATTTTCGAACCGAACCGCCCAGCCCTTATAATATTGCACCAGGGAAAGGTCCGGTTCCAAAAGCCGCTTCAGAGATTCTTCAAAGCTTTTACGACAAAATTTTCTGCTGCAAAATTTTGTCCTCTCTCTGCGAGGCTCATGCTACTCCTAAATCGCGCCTCTTTTCAGCCGATATTTGATATTATGGATACCAACCGAAACTAGATTAAAAAGAATGGCAGAAAATCGAAGATTTTGAACTACAAGGACTCATTCCGGCTCAATGGAGCGCAATATATTCGCTTCTAAAACAGCTCTGCAAGGCCTGATTGGAGCATACCATAGTCGGTTTATCGTCAACCGCATCTCCGCCGAACGTTTCAAAGTTGTCAGACGTGACCATTCAAAGGTATAATTCATAGCCCAACTGAACGATTTTTATTCACAATTTCAAAAACTCGTGAACATCTATAATCAGATCATACAGGTCGTCAACGCGCACTTCCTCAACGACACAATCCGTATCAGTTTCGTATCTCTATTCTTTCTTTGTCGAAAAATATGCTCTCTATTTTTTCACCTCGGCGTGATCGAAGAAGTAGGGGGCATATCGGTATCCGCATAATTCGTAGATCTTACGGAGGTTTTCCATGCGGCGGCGGAAATCCTCGATGTCGCGGCCTTTATAGCTCCAACTCACTTCAGCCAAAGCTGCCAAACGAGGTAGAGTCATGTGCTCGACATGAGCCATTGATGCTATGTATTCGGTCCAGATGTTGCCCTGCATGCCGAGGATGTAGGGGCATTCGGTTTCAGCGAGTTGGTCGTAAGGATCAAACGAGTAGACCTTCTCGACGGGAACGTATCCGCCGATTCCCCACGGTTCACAACCTTGTGGATGCTCTGTCTGGTAATAATCTAAATAACAGTGGGTATTGGGGGTCATGATGACCTTGTTCCCGGCTCGGGCTGCAGCGATGCCGCCTGCAGTGCCACGCCACGACATGATGGTGGCGCTCTGCGAGATACCGCCTTCGAGGATCTCGTCCCAGCCGATCAGGTGACGGCCGTGTTTGTTAAGCCATTTCTCTATGCGAAGCATGAAGTAGCTTTGCAGCTCGTGTTCATCCTTCAGACTTTCGTTCTGGATACGTTTCTGACAGGCGGGGCAGACTTTCCAGCTTTTTGTCGGACACTCGTCGCCACCCACATGGATGTACTCCGAGGGGAAAAGTTTGATCACCTCCTCGAGAACATTCTGCAGAAATTCGAACGTCGACTCCTTGCCGGCGCAAAAGACCTCAGGAAAAACTCCCCAATGTGTTCGCACTTTATATCCCTCACCGATGCATCCCAGATTGGGATAGGCGGCCAGAGCGGCTGAAGCATGTCCCGGCATCTCTATTTCGGGTATTATGACGATAAATCGTTCAGCGGCATAGGTTACAACGTCGCGTAGCTGATCTTGGGTGTAATAACCGCCATAGGGGGTTCCATCGTAAGCCGGGGAGTTGTTACCGAGAACTGTTTCCGAACGTTGCGATCCGATCTTCGTCAATTCGGGATAGCGGCGGATTTCGATACGCCAACCCTGATCTTCGGTCAGATGCCAATGGAAACGGTTGATCTTGTGCAAGGCCAACAAGTCGATAAAGGTTTTGATCTCGTCGACCGTGAAGAAATGACGACCACAGTCGAGCATCGCCCCGCGGTATCCGAACGAGGGAGCATCCTCGATCTGCAAGGCAGGAAGCACTGTCCCGTATTGGGCAAGAAGCTGGCGAAAGCTCTGAAGTCCGTAGAAGACACCTGCTGATGATCCTCCCCGGATGTCAATCCCGCTCGCTGTGATGTCGAGCCGATAAGCTTCTTCGGCGAGTTGCGGATCAACCGTGAGTCGAATTTCACCGGAATCTTTTTCCCGGATTTTTAGCATCAGATTTTGTTCCCGGGCGATTGTCTGCACAAAGATCTCTGCGGTGCGGCGCAGTACTTTATCATTCCGGGGCAACAAAATCCTGGTGGATTCCGTCAAAGTGAAGGCTATTTTCCCTTTGCAGACGACCTTGCGGGGCAAGGGAATGATGGCAGGAAGATTCTCGGCCCCAAAGCTCAATCCTGCAAATGCGAGCAGGAGGATCGTGATGATGAATCTTTTCATATTCCAGATGTGTTATTATGATCAAACTTGGGGAAGATTAGGAGTTTCGTAGATTCGAGTCTCGCTACAGCGGATTACGGTCGCTTCCGACCCCATTCGGATCCGGAATTCACCTGCTTCAAGCCGCCAACGACCGTCGTAGCCGACAAAAGCGAGATCTGATGCGGGAATTGAAAGAGTCACGGTGCGGGTTTCACCGGGAGCGAGTTCGATCTTCTCGAAATTGCGCAGTCGGATCACGTCGGGGGTGAGACTCGCCACCAAATCACTCGACCACAGCATCACGACTTCTTTCCCGCTTCGATTTCCCGTATTGGTCACGTCGACCGAAAAAGTGAGACAATCTCCGTCTCGGAATTCGCTGCATTTGGTCTTGAAGTTCGAATAGGTGAATCGTGTATAGCTCAAACCATAACCGAAGGGCCATTGCACGTCCATTACGGCGTCGTAATTGTATTCGCCCTCCATGGGTCCCATCTGTTGACAGGGTTTGAAGTCGTATGTAGCCAGGGCATCGGGCCAGCGGGGATAGGTAAACGGTAACCGTCCGCTGAAGTTTGCATTCCCGGCCAGCAAATTGGCCAGTGCGTCGCCGCCGTAGTTGCCCGGCAGGAGGATGTCAACGATAGCCTGAACCAGCGGTTCGATTTCGCGGACGAGTCGCGGTCGGCCCTCGTTCAGAATCAAAATCATGGGTTTCCCAGTTACGGTCAAAGCCCGAACGAGTTGCTGTTGATTCGACGAAAGATTTAGGTCGTTTATGTTGCCGGGGGTCTCGCAATAGGAGTTCTCACCGACACAGGCGATAATGACGTCGGCATGGGCCGCTGCGGCTCAGAGGTCAGCCGCCGTGCCTCTGCGCTGGTCTTGGCTGATGATAATTTTGCCACCATCGTTAAGGCGGTAAAGAATGGACGAAATCTCTATGCCAATATCAAGCGCGCGATCCAGTTCCTGCTCTCCGGCAACACAGCAGGCATTCTGACGGTACTGTATGCCTCTCTCGCGGGGCTGCCGGTGCCCTTTGCAGCGGTACACCTGCTGTTCATCAATCTCCTGACGGACTCCCTGCCCGCCATCGCCCTGGGCCTGGAGCCCCACAGTGACGCGGTGATGCAGGAAAAGCCCCGTCCCCGCAGCGAGGGTATCCTGACAAAGCCCTTCCTGTTGAGCGTGGGCACGGAGGGCCTGGTGATCGCCCTGGCCACCATCATTGCCTTCCACATCGGCCTGGCCAGCGGCGGCGCTGCCGTGGCCAGCACCATGGCCTTTGCGACGCTGACACTGGCGCGGCTGTTCCACGGGTTCACATGCCGGTCGGAGCGGGGGTCGCTCCGGCATCTGGGGCTGCGGTCGAACCGCTACAGCCTCGCTGCCTTCGCCGCAGGGCTTTGCCTGCTGGCGGCGGCGCCAGTCGCTATCGCAGGATTTTTCCACTACAATGGCATGACCTTAGAGCAATTCTTGTGGGCGTTCATCAAGTCTGAAATCCTATGCGCAGGTCCGCGCCGGTTCGATGCCGTGAATCTACACGAAGAACTGTTTTCAGATGTGGAGGGATTGCGAGAATGATGAAATCGTTGTTGGCTGCAAACCGCAGCGAAAAAGATTCTTTTCGGATTCCCCACAGCGTCCAGCAATCCATTCCCATCCGACGCATCTATACGGACGGTATCTGGCAGGTCGGGCAGAAGTACAGTAAAACGTGGCGCTTTTCGGATATAAATTACGCCGCATCGTCACTGGACGACCGGCGCAGCATTTTCCGTTCGTATGGTGCTGTTCTCAATTCTTTGCCGACCGATGCGACCGCGAAAATCACGATCATTAACCGAAGATTAAATCCGGTTGACTTCCAGCGCACGATGCTCATGCCGGAGTGCAGCGACGGTTTGGACTACTATCGCGGCGAGTACAACCAGATCATCTTGGACAAAGCGGCTGAAAGCAACAATCTGGTGCAGGAAAAGTACATCACGCTGTCAATCGGCTTACGGAAGATCGAGCAGACCCGCGCCTATTTCCGCCGCGTCGATACCAACTTGTCTGCCAGCTTTGGGCGGCTGGATTCCGGGGCATACGCCATTTCCTGCGCTGACCGGCTGCGGCTCCTGCATGACTTCTTCCGACCGGGCGAAGAAGCGTCTTTCCGGTTTGATCTGTCCGCGAACATCAAGCGCGGCATCGACTTCCGCGACCTGATCTGCCCGGACGGGCTGCAATTCCGCGCCGGATATTTTGAAATGGGCGGCAAGTTTGGGCGCGTCCTGTTCATGCGTGACTACGCATCTTTTATCAGCGACGAAATGATAAAGGACCTGTCTGACTTCTCCAGAAACCTGCTGCTGTCCATTGACATTCTTCCGATTCCCACCGAAGAAGCTGTGCGTGAGGTACAAAGCCGAATCCTCGGCGTGGAAACGGATATAACCCGCTGGCAGCAAAGGCAGAACCGGCAGAACAATTTCACAGCGACGGTTCCCTATGACTTGGAGCAAATGCGCACCGAATCGAAAGACCTGCTGGAAGATCTGACCGCCCGCGACCAGCGGCTCATGTTCGCGTGTGTAACGCTCGTTCACATCGCGGACAGCTTGGAGCAGCTTGACGCGGACACACAAACGCTGCAATCCATTGCACAGGAAAAGCTCTGCGGTTTCTCCGTTCTCCGCTACCAGCAGGAGGACGGCTTGAACACCGTCTTGCCGTATGGTCTGCGGCGCATCCATGCTTTGCGGACGCTGACCACGGAAAGCTGCGCCGTCCTCATGCCGTTCCGTGCGCAGGAGATTCAAGACCCCGGCGGTCTATACTATGGGGTCAATGCCATTTCTAAAAACCTGTTGATTTGCGACCGCAAGCGGCTCATTTCACCTCATGCGTTCTATCTCGGCGTGTCCGGTTCTGGTAAATCAGTGGCAATGAAAAATACCATCGCAAACGTCGCGCTGTCCACCAACGACGACATTATCATCATTGATGCCGAACGCGAATACGCGCCCATCGCACGGGCGTTGGGCGGCGAGGTCATTGAAATCTCTCCGAACAGCCAACACCATATCAATCCGCTCGATCTACAAGACGGGTACGAGGACGGCGAAAATCCCATTGCGATGAAATCCGAACTCATAACCAGTATCTTGGAGCAGCAAATGGGCGCGGGCTTACTGTCCGGTTCTCAGAAATCCATCATCGACCGATGCACAGCCAGTGTCTACCAGAACTATTTCCATGCAAAAGGTGCGCTGCCTATGCCGCTCCTGTCCGACTGGCGTGCGGAAGTGCTGCAACAGCCAGACCCCGAAGCGCGGGAAATCGCGCTGGCGGCAGAGCTTATCACGGAGGGCAGCTTGAACGTGTTCGCCCATCCGACGAACGTGGACATCAACAACCGGATCGTTGTCCTTGACCTTTATGAGATGGGTGAGCAGCTCCGCCCGACCGCTCTGGTCGTAGCACTCGAAGCCATTCAGAACCGCGTCATGGAGAACCGCAAGCGCGGCAAATATACATGGGTTTTCCTCGACGAAGTGTACTTGTATTTCAAATACAAATACTCCGGCGAAATCCTTTACCGCGCATGGAAAAGATTCCGCAAATACGGTGCTGCGTTGACGGCGGCAAGCCAGAACGTAGAAGAATGTTTGAAATCCGAAACGGCGCGTCTGATGTTCGCCAACTCGGAATTTCTGCTGCTCTTCAATCAGGCGGCAACCGACCGGGCAGAGCTGTCGAAGCTGCTTCACATTTCCGACACCCAGCTCAGCTATATCACGAACGCCGAAGCCGGTCATGGCCTGCTGCGCATGGGTGGTTCCATCGTGCCTTTCGTCAACACCATTCCCCGCCAGACAGAGCTATATAAGTTAATGACAACGACGCCGGGTGAAAGCCGATAATCTGTCCCAACTTGGGACGCAAAAACAAATCCCACCACGAGACACGTTTCCATTCGGAAAACGGATCTCATGGTGGGATTAAAATTTGTATCAATACAAATCGTGTCCCAACTTGGGACAGAATATGGAGGTGACTACAATTCCTGATATTCGAGAGCGAAACGACCGCCCGAAAGACAAGCAGCCAAAACATCAAGCTGTGTCCATCGTGCAGCGGCAGATGGTACAGAGATTTGTAAAAGAGCTAAATGACAGCGCGAATCAACCCGACCGCTCGGACAGCGCGGAACGCACGGCGACCGAACAGGTAGAAACGACCACCCGCGAAATCGTCCATGAAGCTGTCCAGCTGCCGCGTCGTGCGATTCAACACCCAGCCCGCAGAGAATCTGCGCAAGCGTGGTTTTTCCCGCGCCGTTTTGTCCCGTTATCGCGGTTATTTTG
>ERZ827498.3870-NODE-3870-length-12193-cov-2.811089_pt1 | contig 12193 bp, 12 predicted proteins | sample MGYA00519865_ERZ827498 | MGnify/ENA primary metagenome ERZ827498 (study PRJEB31778, sample SAMEA3449328) | human gut metagenome | biome: human gut; feature: human-associated habitat; material: faeces | place: United Kingdom | collected 2010/2012 ...
TATTATAAACATTCATTTTTTTAGCAGGATCAATAGACATAGAATAATCAACAAAATCAAGATAAAAAATATAAGGACTATGTAGAGCAAATAAGCCCAAAACCACCATATATAAAAAACTATATTATGGCATTTATAGTAGGTGGAATTATTTGTATGATAGGTCAAGGAATTAACGACTCATATATGAACTTTGCTGGACTAGATAAACAAACAGCGTCGACTTGTACATCAATAACATTAATTTTTATTGGGGCACTTTTAACAGGATTGGGAGTTTATGACTTAATTGGAAAAAGAGCTGGAGCTGGTTCAATAATTCCTATCACAGGATTTGCAAACTCTATAGTTTCTCCAGCTATGGAATTTAAACGAGAAGGATATGTACTTGGAGTTGGAGCAAATTTATTTAAAATTGCAGGGCCTGTTTTAGTTTATGGAATAGGGTCTTCTATTTTGTTTGGACTTGTTTACTACATAGTACAAATTATATTTAAGTAAGGAGAAGAGATAATGAGAAATAAGCGAATAGGAAAAAGAACTATGAAAATGCAAAATAGCCCGACTATTATCTCTACTGCATCAATAGTGGGGCCAAAAGAAGGAAAGGGACCATTAAAAGACAAGTTTGATGTGATTTTGTCAGACGATTTATATGGTGAGAAAACATGGGAATTGGCAGAAAGTAAAATGATTCAAACTGCACTAGAAACGGCAGTTCAAAAGGTGGAAAAACAACTAGACGATATAGAATTCTTATTTGGCGGAGATTTAATCAATCAAATATTCCCGGCATCATTTGCAGCAAGGGCATTAGGCATTCCGTTTTGTGGAATATATGGTGCTTGTTCAACAATGGCACTTGGAATGTGTTTAAGTTCTATTGTAGTCGACGGCGGTTTTGCGGATTATGCTCTTAATGGAACATCAAGCCACTACTGCACAGCTGAAAGGCAATTTAGATTCCCATTAGAACTTGGAAACCAAAAGCCTATGACTGCACAATGGACAGTTACAGGTGCGGGAAGTGCTCTTATATCAAGTAGTGGAGAGGGTCCAAAGGTAAAATATATAACAATAGGAAAAGTTGTAGATAAAGGAATAGAAGACGGAAATAATATGGGAGCAGCTATGGCACCAGCAGCTGTAGATACTATATATTCTTATTTTGAAGATACAAAAGATGACCCAAAATCATTTGATTTAATTGCTACAGGAGATTTGGGTCAATTAGGTAAAAAAATTACAGCTGATTTATTGAGACAAAGAGGAATCGATATATTTGATGTTTACACAGATTGTGGATTAGAAATTTTTGATTTAGAACAACAAGATGTTCACTGTGGAGGAAGTGGATGTGGATGTTCAGCTACTGTATTTGCATCTTATATCTATCCTAAATTAGTAAATAAAGAATTTAAAAAAGTAATGTTAGTGTCGACTGGTGCATTATTATCGCCAACAAGTACTCTTCAAAAACAAACAATACCATGTATTGCACATGCAGTAGTAATTGAAAGCGAGTAAATTAATAGTTTAATAAAATTATAGGATGTGAAAATATGATAATAAATTATTTAAAAGTATTTCTTGTAGGAGGAACAATTTGTTTAATCGCACAGATTTTGATGGACTACTTTAAACTTCAAACTCCTTATGTAATGGTAACTTATGTAACAACAGGTGTAATACTTACTTTTTTAGGAATTTACGATAAAATAGTAGATTTCGGAGCAGCAGGAGCAACAGTTCCGATTATTGGATTTGGATATTCACTTGGAAATGGAGTTATAGAGGGAATTAAAAAAGATGGTTTTTTAGGAATATTAACTGGAGGAACAATAGCAACTGCAGGAGGAATTGCTGCAGCAATATTTTTTGGATATGTTATGGCAGTAATATTTACGCCAAAGGCAAAACCTTGATTTTTATATATAATAATAAATGCCATGGATTTTGAAATCCATGGCATTTTATTTTTAATTGAAATTTTATATTATTGTTCAGGTTGTAAAGCTTCAGTTGCATTGTTAGTGTCAGTAATGCCACCAGTATTTGTTTCTCCATTATCTCCTGGAGTGGTATTATCTTGATTATCTCCACCACCGGTATTTCCGTTGTCACCATTATTATTATCATCTTGATTTCCACCAGGAGTTTGATTATTATTGTTATTATTGTCGTTAGTGTTATCACCATTATTATTATCAGTATTGTCGTCAGGAGGATTATCTCCATCTCCAGCATTATCATTAGTCGGTTCATCTTGAGTAGTTCCTGTATTACTTGGAGTAGGAACACTGTAAGAACTTGTTCTAGTTGGTGATGTACCTTTAACAAATGCTGCATTTGAACCATAAGATGATAGACCACCATCTATTAAGTTTATTTTTGCAAAGTATATATTTTTAGGTACTTTAAAATCAGTTTTAGTTAAATTCTTGTGTATTTTATTCATTACTGTAGACCATAACTTCGCTGCAGATGAACTACCACCAGAAATACTTTTTCTAGAAATTGTATTACCATTTGTATCTTTTCTACCAGCATCATCTCCAATATAAGTGGCACCAACATAGTAAGGAGTATATCCTACAAACCAAGCATCTAAAGACTTATTAGTTGTACCTGTTTTACCAGCAACAGGCATACCATTTGATAAGGCTGCTCTTCCTCCAGTACCTTCTGTAACAACTGCTTGTAACATATCAGTTAATACATAAGCTACTTCAGAATCTACAACTTTATGTTCTTCTGGTGTATTTTTTACTATAAGTTGACCATCATAACTAGATATTGTAGTAAATATTGTTGGTTCAATATAAGTACCTCCATTAGCTAAAGTACCATAAGCTGCAGCCATTTCAAGTGGAGAAACACCTTGAGACATACCTCCAAGAGTTAAAGATGCAAATGATCTATCTTTTGAATCTGATTGCAGAGTTGTTATACCAAAGTTTCTTAAATAGTCAATCATTATATCTACACATTCTTCATAAGTGCTACCTAACATTTCAGCAGTTTTAGCAGCAATTGTATTAGAAGAATACGCTAAAGCTTTACGTAAACTCATAGAACCTGAACCACTTGTAGTAGTGTTAGGATTCCATCTATTATTATCTTTAAACTTATATCCACCCTTAGCATCACTTACAGCTGTAGATTGAGTTATTTTTAAAGTATCTATAGCTGGAGTATAAACTGATAGAGGTTTTATAGTAGAACCAGGCTGTTGAGGTGTAGTTGCTCTATTTAAAGTTTTTCTACCTGTAATATGTCTACCACCTACTAAAGCTTTTATTTGTCCTGTTCTATAATCTAAAATAACCATAGAAGATTGAGGTTGATGCGATCCATCAGAATCAACTCTACTATTAGGGAAGTTATTATCGTTTTCATATTCTTTTTCTAATGTTTCTTGCATAGTTGGATCTATTGTAGTGTCTATTCTTAATCCACCATTATAGAACATGTTATAAGCTTCATCTCTTGTATTTCCTTGTTCAACTAAAGCATCTATTACGTTATATTCTATAAGGTCTTCTACTGAAGAAGCTACCTTATCTGCAGCTTTAGGAAGCTTTATATTTATAGGTTCAGCTATTGCTTCACTATATTCTGATTGAGAAATATATCCAAGATCTAACATTTTCTTTAAAACAATGTTTCTTCTTTCTATTGCTTTTGGATTACTAACGGCTTTTCTTACAACCATAGATCCAGACTTTAATTGTTTATATGTATCTTGATTTGGTATTAATCCCCATTTATTTAATTTATCAATCATATCAAGTTCAACTTGTGTAGGATCATCAAGATTATCATTAGGAGTATTTATAAAGTATAAAAGTCTATTTTCTACATCACTTTTTTCTTCTGTTCCATCAAGTTTTGAACTTACATAAGCGGCATAACGTGATGGGTTTTTTGTAGCTCCTGCAAGCAACGCACATTCTGCAAGTGTAAGACGTTTTGCATCTTTGCTAAAGTATCCATTTGCTCCAGCTTGTACTCCTGCAAGACCTCTACCTACGAAGAAATTATTTAAGTAAGCTTCAAGAATTTGATTCTTAGTTAAAGTTTTACTCATTTCATAAGCATAATATATATCCTTTATTTTACGAGTTAAAGTTTGCTTATCAGTAGTTAGTAACATTTTTGATACCTGCATAGGTATTGTACTACCACCTTGTTTATTACCCGTTAAGGTCTTGACAACAGATCTTAATAAACCTTTTATATCTACACCATTGTGTTCATAAAATCTTTCGTCCTCAATTGAAACAACTGCATTTATTATGTCTTTTGGCATTTGATCTATTTTAATAGGATCTTTTTTATTTACACTAGGAGCATTAGATAATAAGTCTCCATTGGCGTATCTAATTTCAGTTGTTTGGTAAGTCTTTTCATCTAAGAGAGCTTTAGTAACTGGTTGTACATCTCTTAAAGATGCAAATACTAGACCTGTTCCTGCTGCAGACAAGCACACTAACATTACTAAAAGTACGATTCCTGTTACTCTAAGCGCTTTAAACTTATCTTTCTTTTTAGAAGATTTCTTTTTAGAAGACTTAGTTCTAGGAGAACTAGAGTTAGCACTTTTAGAAGTAGTACTCTTATTAGCAGAAGAATTTACTTTTTTTCTTCTTATTTTATTGTTATTTCCATTGTTATCATTACTCATTAAGCTTAACCTCCTTACCTAATGCAATATTATACCACATATACTCATTATTTTCTAATTAATACATAAAATTGAATGTATATAACTTTATATAGCTACCCTAAATTTATAGTATTAATTATTTTTTACTTATATACTAAAAATATGTGAAAGATGTATAAAATATATAAAATCTTAAAAAAATAAGAAAATACTATAAGATATTTTAACATAAAATAATAAGGGGGATTATTTTGAGTAAAAGATTAATAGACTCCAAATTAGGAGATTTTAAAAGAATTGTAGTTACATTTATAATGATATTTATAATGTCTATATTTATAGGCAGCTTTATATATGTTGATAATAGTCTTAGGCCAACTATTACAGTGTTGGCTGAAACAAAAGCTATAGAGCTTGCTAATAGATCTATAAATAAAGCAGTTGGGGAAATCGTCAAAGACAAAATAGACTATTCAGACTTAATATACACAAAGTTGGATTCAAAAGGTAAAATATCAATGATACAATCAAATACTATTTTAATGAATCAAATAGCATCAGATGTTGCATTGGAAATACAGAATGAATTAAAGCAAGTAAAATCTACTACTGCATACATACCAATAGGAACTGCTTTAAAAAGCCCTATACTAGCTAAATATGGACCACAGCTAAAAGTATCGATAGAGCCAATAGGAACAGTATCTGTTGATTTTAAAACTAGTTTTGAATCAGCAGGTATAAATCAAACTAGACATAGAATTTATTTAGAAGCTAAAACACAAGTAAAAGTAGTCATACCTCTTACAACATCAACCAAAGAAGTAAAAGCACAAATTCCAATATGTGAAACAATAATAGTAGGAGAAGTACCAGAAAGTTATGTTAACGTACCAGCAGAAATTGCACCTAATATGTTACCAAAATAATCAATTAAAAAGTGACTAAAAGTTTATTAGTCACTTTTTAATTGATTTGACTATTCTTCAATCATCCATTTAATAAAAACAGCATATCCAGTAGTTGGGTCATTTTCTACTGCGTGTGAAATAGCACCTATAATTTTATCACCTTGAACTATAGGGGTGCCACTCATACCTTGAACAATACCGCCTGTAAGTTGTAAAAGTTCTTTATCAGTTATGTGTATTTTAAAAGTTTTAGATTTTGGTGTTTTTTGATTTTCGATATTTAAAATTTCAATATCAAATTTTTTACAACCTTCATTACTAGTTTGTAAAATTATTTGAGCATTTCCCGTTTTAACTTCATTTAATGAAGCTACTTTATATTTTTCGTAATTAGATGTATCAAATTTTACTATATCTCCTTTTATTCCGAAATCTGTATTATCTGTAAATTTACCTATATAGTCTTTTGGCTTAGCACTAATACAACCAACACTTCCTCTATATGATTTTTCTATATTTAAGTTGGTAGTAGTTGAAATATATCCATCTTTTATTTTAATTTTTCTGGAGCTTCCTAAACTTATTGGATGAGCCACAGCACCGAATTTATTATTAATGGGGTCTATATAAGTTAAAGTAGCAAATCCAGATATACTATCAGTAGAATTTACTTCTTCTAATTTACTTTTTAAAGTTTTTATATTTGTGATATGATTATTTCTTTTCAATGTAACATCAATAACATTTGTGCTATCTGGTAAGCTATTTAGTACATTTGAAAAATCACTATAACTTTTAATAGTATTGTTATTTATACTTATTATCTCATCACCTAAAGTAAAAGGTGAATCTTTTATATTACTTCGAACAATTACATTTTCTAATTGAGCTTCTATATGAAGTACATTACCTACAGGAATTAAAAAATCATTTTCAGTTTTTGTAATTGATGTTGCATAAATTAAATTATTTGAGAAAAAATATAGTAAAAATAATAAACAGACAACTAATGAAAATTTTGTATTGATAATTTTTTTACTATTATTTTTATAAAACATAAAACACCATCCTTTCGTCAAATATCTAATAAGTCATATTTTTTAGTCACAGATTTAAAAAGTCGTGGTGCTTTTCTTTGGTATTATATTTTGCATTAATAATATTTTGATGCTTGGAAAACAGAAGAAGTATAACCGTAGATTACAAAAATAATAAATAAGTTAGAAAATTAGAAATTATATCTTGAAAAAACTGAATTAAAAATTAAGAAATTCTATATTTAGTTAATAAAATACTGAATTATATTAATAAAATATAAAAAATAATAAAATATAAAAATGAATAGTAGGAAGAAAATGAAATATAAAACAAAAAAACACTTAATAAAATTAAAATCAATCAAGTGTTTTTTTTCGTTTTATTCTTTTTTTAATAATTTTTTTCTTATAGGGATTACTTTTACATCCTGTCTTGCTTACTTTAGTTCTAGTTACAGCAACATCTGGAGTAGGAGCTGTAAATGTTTCTTCCTCTTCAGAAGAGGAACATACATCAACAGCAGCTATTAAAGCAAGTTCATCTGATAAAACCGCAAAAAAGGTAGCCAATATATTTATATCATTAGAGCTGAGTTCTTCACCTAATGCTACAGCTAATGTAGATGCTAAAACAATATAATCTAATGAACTAAAAGCACATAGTTTAGAATTAGAAGAATTCTGATTTCTGACCAAATTTTTTGAGATTACCTTTTTCATAAAACCTCCTAAAAATAATATATAAAATATATATGCTTGTATTTAAAAAATAAAAACTATAACAGATTCTAAATTTTGTCTATTATTTATAAAAATTATAGATAATGGAGATAATATTCTATAAATTATGCTTAAAATTTTATAACAAGAAGGGAACGATTATATGAAAAAATATAGAATATTAGTAGGAATTATAATGGCATTATCTATAATAATTATAGGAACTTCAGAGCCTGCTAAAAATCTTTATAAGGCTAGCAACTTAATTAGTAAAGGTATAAAAGTAGATGATAAAAAGAAAATAGAAAAAGATATACTAATCTGTATTGACCCAGGACATCAAGAAAAAGGAGATAGTAATTCAGAGCCTGTAGCACCAGGTTCTTATGTTAAGAAGGCTAGGGTATCTTCGGGAGCTACAGGGGTAGCAACTAAAAAGCCAGAATATATATTAAATTTAGAGGCATCTACAGTTTTAAAACATATATTAGAAGGTAAGGGATATAAAGTAATAATGACGAGAGAAAGTCATGATGTTAATATAAGTAATTCAGAGAGAGCTATATTTGCAAATAATAATAAAGTAGATATGGTAGTAAGAGTACATGCAGATAGTTTAAATAACCCAGGAAAAACAGGTGCATCTATTCTAATACCAGCTAAAGAAAGTAAATATACAACGGCTATATATGAGGATAGTCAAAATTGTGCAAATCTAATTAGCAGTAAGATGAAGGAAGCAGGAATAAAAGTCAATGGAGTATTTGAAAGATCAGATTTAACAGGTTTTAATTGGTCTCAAGTTCCGGTAGTTTTAGTTGAAATGGGATTTTTAAGTAATTATACGGAAGATCAAATGATGTCAAACCCAGAATATCAAACAAAGTTAATGCAAGCTATATCTGATGGACTTGATGAATATTTTGCAAATAAATAAAATATATAGGTGATGTCAATGAAAAGTAAGCTAGAAAGTGCCTATGCAAAAGCATTAACTGGTACATTTAAAGTAATAAATCCTATAAAAAAAACAATAAAAAAAACTGAATGTGAAGTGCACTTATATATACAAGAAAATGCTTTAGAAATTTTAAACTGTAATGGTTATAATGATGAATATAAACTATTCAAAGAATATAAATCGAAGATAGATGAAGGTTTGGTATGGGCAGATCAAGATTTTAAATGTTATCATCATTTTTACAATCCGAAAGAAGAAAAAGGTATGTATGGATATGATGATAATGCACTTACTGTAGCTAGAGGTTATTATTTAAAAGCTTTAAAATACTTTACACTAGAAGATTATGATAAGAGTATGTTTTACTTTGGAGCTGCATGTCATATAATCCAAGATTTAACTGTACCACAGCATGCTAAGGGAAAACTATTTGATAATCATAGACAATTTGAATTATATGTTAAGGAGAACTATACAAAAATAAATAGATTTAAGTGTAGAGAAGAGCCTATAATATTAAATTCAGTTGCAGATTATGCAAATTATAATTCATTAAGAGCTCTTAAGATAGATTATATATATAAAAATATAAATGATTTAAATACAAAGTTTTATTTAACTGCTTTAAAAAGTTTAACTTTAGCTCAAAGAACTAGTGCAGGGTGTATGATTATGTTTTACAATGATTTGCTTTATATTTGATTAAGACTATGTAACATATGTAGTATACTTGATTTAAGTCAAAAAAGAATATATTATAGTATAGAATATAGATAAAAATTATGAAGAGGTGTCAAGATGCTAGTAGTAGAAAATGTAAGTCATGGCTTCGGAGCTAGAACTATACTAGAAAATGTTTCATTTAGACTTAGAAAAGGTGAACATATAGCGTTAGTCGGAGCAAATGGAGAAGGTAAATCAACTTTTTTAAATATAATAACAAAAAAACTTATGCCAGATGCAGGGAATATAAAGTGGTCATCAAGAGTTAGTGTAGGTTACTTAGACCAACATACAGTTCTTGAAAAAGGAAAGACTATAAGAGATATATTAAGAGATGCATTTAAATCAATGTTTGATTTAGAGCAAGAGATGTTATCTATGTATGATAAAATGGGTGAAGCTAATGATGATGAAATGGCTAAACTTATGGAAGAAACAGCAGAAATACAAACAATTTTAGAAAATAGTGGATTCTACATGATAGATGCTAAAATTCAGGAAATAGCAAATGGATTGGGTCTTGGAGAAATAGGATTAGATAGGGATGTAACTGATTTAAGTGGAGGTCAAAGAACCAAAGTTCTTCTTACTAAATTATTACTAGAAAATCCTACCATATTAATATTAGATGAGCCTACTAACTATTTAGATGAAGAACATATAACTTGGTTAACAAGATATCTTCAAGAATATGAAAATAGTTTTATATTAGTATCACATGATATACCATTTATAAATAATACTTGTAATGTAATATACCACATGGAAAATGGAGAATTAAATAGATATAAAGGAAACTATGATGAGTTTGTAAGGCTTAATGAAATAAAGAAACGTCAAGAAGAACAGGCATATGATAAACAAGTTGAAGAAAGAAAAAGACTAGAAGATTTTATAGCTAGAAATAAAGCTAGAGTTGCTACTCGTGGTATGGCTAACAGTAGACAAAAGCAATTAGATAAGATGGAGATTTTAGAAAGACCAAAAGAGAAGATAAAGCCTACTTTTGGTTTTAAGGAAGCTAGAACTCCAAGTAGATTTGTATTTGAAACAAATGACTTAGTTTTAGGTTATAATGAAGCTTTAACTAAGCCTTTAAACTTCATATTAGAAAGAAATCAAAAGATAGCTTTAAAAGGTATGAATGGTATAGGAAAATCAACATTGTTAAAAACATTACTTGGAATAATAAAGCCATTTGATGGAGAAGTAAAACATGGAGATTATCTAGAAGTTGGTTACTTTGAGCAAGAAAGCTCAAGAGATAACTATAATACTCCAATGGATGAAGTATGGGCAGAATTCCCAGGGCTTACAAACTTTGAAGTTAGACAAAGTCTTGCTAAATGTGGTCTTACAAATGAACACATAACAAGCCAAATGAGAGTTTTAAGTGGTGGAGAAGCAGCTAAGGTAAGGTTATGTAAGATAATGTTAAAAGATATAAACTTACTAGTTCTAGATGAACCTACAAATCACTTAGATGTAGAGGCAAAAGATGAACTTAAAAAGGCTATAAAGGAATTTAAGGGAACTGTACTTTTAGTGTGCCATGAGCCGGAGTTTTATATGGATATAGTAGATGATGTATGGAATATAGAGGATTTTACGACTAAAATAGTATAATAAGATACCTTGGAGTATTTAACATATGAAAAAAATTATTAATGTAATATTCTCAGTTATTTTTAGTGTATTAATTATAAGCACAATAATCAAATTCACGGTAGGATTTAAGCAACTTTATTATTTTGATATAGAGTATTTAAATATACCTGTTTTGTCGGGATTGTCTAAAGAAGATATAAAAAAGAACTATGATTATATGATCGATTATAATTTGGATAAAGATAATAAAGAATTTGAATTGCCAAGTATAAAATCTTCAGAGAATGGTAAAATTCACTTTGAAGAAGTTAGAAATATATTTCAAATATTAAATAAGATATTTAAGATATCACTAGTACTTTCCATAATAGGATTAGTAATAAATATATTAAATAAAAATATTGAATTTTTGAAAACTACATCTAAAGCACTAATAGTAATACCCTTAATATTAATGTTGCCTATAGTTGTAAACTTTGAAGGTAGTTTTGTACTATTTCATAAAACTATGTTTAATAATGATTATTGGATATTTGATCCTAACTTAGATCCTGTAATAAATATTTTACCTGAAGAATTTTTCTTTCATGCAGGTCTTATGATTTTGATTCTTATAATTATAGCTAGTTTAACTAATTACTTAATATATAGATTTTTAAAAAGAGAGCAGTAAACTGCTCTCTTTTTAAAAAATATATTAATCATTAATTTTAGTAATCTTAATAATATCTTGGAATTTACTCATAATATAATTATAATTATTTTTATTATGAGGTAATAAACAATCAGAACAGTTTTTTATACCTTTGTCTGTATATTTAAATTTACCACCGCAATTTTTACCTAAGGTATATAACGGACAGTAGCAAAATAAGCAGTTAAATTCATCAGGATTATTAGTTTTATGACAAGGAAAAAATTCACATTCTTTATGGTTAAAAAATTTATAATTATCACTCATATTATTATCTCCTTAGTTTTACAGTATTAATATGATTATACTAAATATTAACATTAATGGTATAATAAGAAAAATAAAAGTATAATACTATACTAAAATATTATATAAATCTATGAACGAGGTGTTACTTATGGAAGAAAAAAAGGAAAAAGCCTTGCTTGTAGGGCTTAATATCACATCTACAGCAAGAAAAATTGATGATATAGATATAAATGAATCAATAGAAGAATTAAAAGAACTAGCAAAAGCTGCAGGAGCAGAGGTTGTAGGAAGTTTAATTCAAAATAGACAATCTAGAGATGCTGCATTTTATGTAGGAAAAGGAAAAGTAGAAGAAATAAAGGCGTATAGTGATTCATTAGGAGCTACAGTAGTTATTTTTAATGATGAGTTATCAGGAGCTCATATAAGAAATATAGAAGAAGTAGTAGGAATAAAGGTTATAGATAGAACAACACTAATTCTTGATATATTTGCTCAGAGAGCGCTTAGTAAAGAAGGTAAACTACAAGTAGAATTAGCTCAATTAAACTATAGATTACCTAGATTATATGGAATGGGCGGTCACATGAGTAGAACTGGAGCAGGTATAGGTACTAGAGG
>ERZ827498.3876-NODE-3876-length-12171-cov-8.322053_pt1 | contig 12171 bp, 11 predicted proteins | sample MGYA00519865_ERZ827498 | MGnify/ENA primary metagenome ERZ827498 (study PRJEB31778, sample SAMEA3449328) | human gut metagenome | biome: human gut; feature: human-associated habitat; material: faeces | place: United Kingdom | collected 2010/2012 ...
GTGGAAACCCCTCAGTCAGTGCTACGCACTGCCAGCTCCCCTTTCAGGGGAGCCTTACTTGCCAAACTTCATAATTTTGCACAATTTAAATCAGTACACTTTTGAAAATTGATTTTCACAACAAAAAACCGGCTTCCACCCCCAGAAACCGGTTTTACAAATTGATTCAAGACATATCCTGCATTTCTGTCCGAGCCAGCGTTTCCACGATTTTCCGTGCCTTTGCCTCCGGCAGAGCCGTCAGCTTGAACCGCTGCTGGCGGGGCCCGTTACAGGTGATATACAGATGACAAACGCCGTACATCTTCTGTGCGGGTGTCTGCATCAGGTCCGTGCGGACAATGCGGGCGTGGTTCACCGTAATGGTGTGGAACGTGAACCAACTGCAAAAATGCATCTGCAAATACTGGTCGTCCATGGTGACCGATTCTGTGAACATCGCCACAATGCGGATACACAGCAGCCACACCAGCGGAATAATCAGCATCACGGAACAGAACCGAATGATCGCCCCCAGATTCGGCAGCAGCCACAGCAGAATAAACCGTGCCGGCAGAATCGCACAAAGCCCGATCACCGGCGGCCACACAAAGGACCAGAAAAACCGGATATTGGAGCGTGCATGAAGTTTCGGGTGCTCCATGACCGGTACCGTGTGCAGCTTTTCCAGCAGTGCCTGTGAGCCTTTTTTCCGAATCAGCGGAATCAGCACCGGCAGCGTATCCCGCCGGCTGCCGTAGCCGGGGCAGCGAATGTGGAGGGATACCATGCCGAATATCTTCATCAGCAGATTCTGCCGCAGGTCGGGGAAAATAATGGCGTTGTCCCGCAGATGATACCGCCGGCGGGTGAGGATTCCCGTATGCACCGAGATGAACTCCTCCCCGAACCGCATGCGGAATCTGCCGTACCGCAGCAGGTTCCGCCCGAACGAGATCAGCCACAACGCCAGAATCACAATGCCAATCGTAATGGCGATTCGCGGCACGCCGTGGAACGCTGTCGACGCTTTGTCGGTGGCATCTTCCAGAATTTGCTGTGCCTGAAACTGCTTTACCAGATCGGAAGTGATGCGTCCGCCCTGAAAGCAGATGGTGGCAATGTATATCGCACCGGAAAAGCTGCTGGAGAACAACGCCGAGAACAACAGCATTCGCCACGCCGGCGTGTGATACGCCACCGCACCGGTGCTGCCATTTTGCAACACGGGAATGTGCTGCCGCAGCCGGTGCAGATCCCGCAGATACAAGGTCAGGTGCATATCCGCTTCCGGCACAGCACCGGCTGCGGTACTGATCTGCAAACAGGCTGCCCGCAGAGGGCGGAGGTAAAACGGGTGTTCCTCCACCGTGGAGGCAATACGTTCCAACGGGATCTCCGTCCCCCGCCGCAGGAGGATCCCGCTTTGGGAACGAATGGAAACTTCGTCGAAATAATATGTGCAGGCATGCCAGCGAAGCGTACCGATGCCCAGAATCAGCAGGGCAACCAGCAGGTCAAACCACGCACCGGCTCCCCAGTCGATAAGTTTCTGAAGTGAGAACGGATAGAACCGCAGGCTTCGCAGCAGCGGGAAAATCAACAGCCACAGGTTCTTGGCACTGTAGCGTAAAATCTTGATCGGGTGTTCCCGATACACTGCCTCACCGGCAGTCCCAAGCCGCATCATGGGCTGCTCCTTTCCGGCGGATCTTCCGCATTGCTGCCAGTTCCTGCCGGCGGCTGCACCGCACTTTCAAACGCATCGAACTGCGGCTCCTGCGGAATGTCTGCGGGATTTCCGGCGGCAGGCACTTCCAGTGTCCGCTGGCTGTGGCTGTAGACCGTCTTTTGCAGAAACGCCTGTATCTCCGCCGCGTCAGAACTGCTCAAAAACGACAGAATGACCGTGCCGCCATAGGCATGCAGCGGGATAAAATTCATGCCGGTGGCATCGGCAAAGGGTGCCTGAAAAATGCTGCTGAACTGCAATGCCTGTGTCCGCATGACTTGCTCCTGTATGAAAAAAATGCCGCATTTTCGGGTGATATGGGTCGCCGATACACAATAGGTCACAGTGCAGAACCACATGGGCAGCAGCAGTGTGGACAGCAGGATCGCCGCCGCCGCCAACACTGCTGTCAGCGTCCACAGCAGCCAATGAGGCAACACTGCCAGAAAGTACCATATCAAACCGATCAGCACCGCCGTCACGATCGGTGTTGCAATTTGCAGCGTATATTGTGCATGTTTATCCGCAGTATACTGCTTCATGGATTCCTCCTACAGACATAATCGGGGTTCCTACATTCATATACATTAGGGTGTGTTGACACTAAGCCTGACACGTGTCTTTTGGGGTGATTTTTCCCCGTTCGTCGTTAAAAATCCTTGCCGTGCGAAAGCACGCCTGCGAATTTTTGCCTAGAACGGAGAAAAATCACCTCACAAAATTCGCATATCATTATAGTGTCAACACCCCCTAGTAGAGCGATCTGCTCTGTTTCTATTATACCCCGAGAACACATTTTCGTCAAGAGAATGCGAATAGATTGCACACAAATCCTTTTTATTCCAATACCGCATATAAACCGTTTTGTGCAGACAGATCATGATAAACTATGGATATACTATCAGGAGGGAAATTATGCTGGAACGCGTAGCATCATACATCTGGGGGACAGGGCTGCTGGTGCTGCTGCTGGGGACAGGGCTGTGCCTGAGTTTCCGGCTGCGGTTCTTCCAGTTCTGGGGCTGGAAAACCATTCTGCGGCGGACGTTCGGCAGCCTGCGTACCAAGTCCGGCAAGGGCGGCACTTCCCTCACCCAGTTCCAGACCTTTTCCACTGCTCTTGCCGCCGCGATGGGCACGGGAAACATTCTGGGCGTGGCGGCGGCTCTCTGTCTGGGCGGTGCCGGTGCAATTTTCTGGATGTGGGTATCCGCCCTGCTGGGCATGGCTCTGACTTACAGCGAAAATGTACTGGCTCTGCGGTATGCCCGCACACTCCCCGACGGCACCAAGGCAGGCGGCCCCATGGCGTATCTCCGGTTCGGGCTGCACAGTCCTGTTCTGGCAGTATTTTACAGTCTTTGCTGCATCGGTGCTTCGCTGGGCATGGGCAACATGACACAGAGCAGTGCCATTTCCACCCTTGCCGCGGAGGCGTTCTCTCTGCCGCCGCTGTGGACAGGAATCGGTGTCACGCTTCTGCTGGGAATTATTTTGCTCCGCGGCACACGCTCCACCGGCAAGGTCATTCAGTGGCTTATGCCGGTGCTGTCGGCGGTGTATCTGCTGGCGGCACTGGGAGTGATCTTCCGGAACGCCGCCGCACTGCCGGCAGCATTCGGGCAGATTTTCCGCAAAGCATTCGGGCTGCATGCCGTAGGCGGCGGAATCTCCGGTGCTGTTTTGCAGCGTGCTGTGCAGACTGGTCTGCGGCACGGGGTATTTTCCAACGAAGCCGGACTGGGGAGCAGTGCCCTTGTTCACGCCGGCGGCAGTTCCGAAGATGCCCAGCTACAGGGCATGTGGAGCATGGTGGAGGTGGCGTTGGATACGCTGGTGTGCTGCACGCTGACGGCTCTGGCAGTTCTCACCAGCGGAGCCATGACGCAGGCAGACAACGCCGGCAGCATCATTTCCGCCGCATTTTCGGGCGTTTTCGGGCAAGCCGCACCGGAACTGATGGCAGGCATCACCGCACTGTTTGCGTTCTGTACGCTGATCGGCTGGTGCTGCTGCGGGGAACAGGCGGTGCGGTATCTGGGCGGCGAAGCGTGGCGGCTGCCCTATCGGGTGTTGTTCTGTCTGGCGGCAGGCGTAGGGGCTGTGGTTTCCCTGCGGTCGGTGTGGGCACTCTCCGACATTGCCAACGGGCTTATGGCAGTGCCGAACCTGCTGGGGCTGCTGCTTCTGGGGAAACAGATCGGGACACAACGAGAAAAATAACCAAAGGCAATACCGCACAAAGAGCGTCTGGCGACTTTGCACGCCATCTGCTTGCAAATTTCCCGTCATATTTCACAAAAATGCTCGTGAATACAGCAAGTATTCACTCCGCTTTTTGTTTCATCTGACGAAAAATTTGACGACGCATCTGTCGCACAATCTTTGTGCGGTATTGCCCAAAGCCGTTAGGCGTTCTTTATGCAGCGTTTTCCCTGGTGATGAGGGAATGCTTGGCTGCCAGAAATACCGTGGGCAGCGGAAGATCCGCTTCGTCCGAGAACCATGTGAGGTGAAACTGATGAGTGTTGTAATTATCGGCGGAAACGAGTGCATGAGCCGTCAGTATGCAGATGTCTGCATGGAGCACGGCTGCACCGCGAAGGTGTTTCCGAAAGAAACCGGTCCGATCGAAAAGAAGATCGGCTCTCCGGATCTGATGATCCTGTTTACCCGTACCGTGTCCCATAAAATGGTACAGGGTGCCGTAAAGGCGGCGAAGAAGAACTCGATCCCCATTGCACGGGTGCAGAGCAGCAGCATTTCTGCACTGCGGGCACTGCTGGGACAGAAAGGTATGGCACAGGCATAATGCTTTCCCTGAAGCGGTGGGCGTGAGAACCGCTTGGGGATAAGCTTTTGCATACGAAGAACCGACGTTTTGGAAGAGAACGTCGGTTCTTTTTTTATGTAGATACACTTTGATTCGTCAAACTGCATAAAAGATATGAAATTTGTTCTATTTTCTTGACAATGGAAAGCGGATATGCTATAATGAAATGTACGTAATCAGTGATCGGCTTTTTGAGCCGAATATAAAGAATTGGAGTGAAAAAGGATGAACTGGAAAGGAAATCTAAAGAAAAAACTGACGGCAGTGCTGTCCGCCGGTGTTTTGGCGGTGACGGGAACGGTTTCGGCGATGTCGGGAATGACAGCCTCGGCACAGCCGTCAGCTGGTACATACGGAGATGCATTGAAATTATCTCTGTACTTTTTTGACGCAAATCAGTGCGGTGCAGATGATAATGTACTGACCTGGCGTGGAAAATGTCATACTTATGATGCGGAAGCATCGCTTAGCAGTGCAAAGGGACTGTCATCCAGTTCCGTGGCAGCAATCAAAGCTGCAAACGGCGGCTTGGATACCGTAGATGTGTCCGGCGGTTATCATGATGCAGGAGATCATTTGAAATTCTCGAATACAATGGGATATTCCTGTACTAATCTGGCTTGGTCTTATTTTGAAAATCCGGATTCCTATAAAGAAACCGGAAGCGAAGATCATCTTCTGTACATTCTGAAAAAAATGTGCGACTACTTTATGAAAGTGACTTATCTGGATGACAGCGGTAATGTCATTGCGTTCTGCTATATGGTAGGCGATGACCAGGATCACAACATCTGGACTGCACCGGAAGTACAAACACAGAACAGACCGACATACTGGGCAGATGCATCCAATCCGTCGGTAGATGCGTCCGGTCATATGGCAGCAGCTCTGGCAGCAACTTCTCTGGCATTTCGGGATAAAAACGCAGATTATGCAGATGCTTGCCTGAAGTATGCAAATGCACTGGAAAAGTTTACAGAAAAGTATCCGAAGGCAACCTATGAGGGAATCGGCAGCTACTATTCCTGTGGCAATATTGAAGATAAGGTAGCGTGGAGTGATCTGTGGTGTGCGATTGCCAACAACAACGGAAAACTTCCGGATTCTTACCAGGCACAGTACACACCGTCTAACGGCGTATATAACGGCAGCATCTACGATTACTGGGTTTATTCCTGGGATAAGGTGTGGGGCGGTTACTCTGCTCTGCTGTATTCCATGGATCCTCAGAAGTACAGTGCACACGGCAGCGAGCTGGTGTTCGATATGGATCAGCTGGTGGGCAACAAGAATCAGGCGTATTATCCGGTCGGCGGCGGCTGGGGTGCATCCCGTTACAACTGTGCATGGCAGATGTATGCTTTGACTTATGCAAAGTATACCAGCGGACAGGACAAATACAATGAATATGCACAAGGGCAGATGGACTATTTGCTGGGAAATAATCCGGCAAACCGCAGCTATCTGATCGGTTTTGGCGATTCTTATCCGCAGCATATCCATCATAGAGCAGCAAACCCGGATAAGGATACTGCAAAATATATTTTGTACGGCACCTTGGTCGGTGGTCCGACAGATGCCAACGGTTCTTATGACGATAACACAAATTCTTATTCCTGCACAGAGCCGGCACTGGATTACAATGGCTGCTTTGCACTGGCAATTGCCGGACTGTATGCCGTTTACGGTGGTTCGACAACAGCTGCACAAAGTGCAATTGCGTCTGCTTCTGAAATTAACAGTGATTTTGTATTCAGTTATGGCGGCGAAACACCGCAGCCGGGCACTACCACTACAGAACAGACGACTACCACAACGGAAGAAACCACGGCAACCACCACCACAACCGACACGACAACAGCGATACGGGAAACTGTCTGGGGAGAAGTTCCGGACGAAATGACCGTTGGAGAAGAGGCAAAGGCAACGATCATACATTACCTTGGCTTAAGCGGCGTTTCCTGCACATGGACTTCTTCTGATCCGGAGATCCTGGAAGTGACAGAAACCGGTAAGGAAGGCGACTTCCATACTTATGCAAAAATTTCTGCAAAGAAAGCGGGCAAGGTCACACTGACTGCCAACGATAACGGTCAAATATTTACCCATGAAATTACTGTAAATCCCTCTGAGGAAAAGGCGGAATGGGCAGAAATCCTGGACTACATTATGGCAGGCGATGATTTCAGTGCATCGATCTCCTACACCGGCAGCAATCCCGATTTCCAGTGGACTTCTTCTGACCCGAACATTCTGGAAGTCGAGGGCAGCGGTCTGGATGCCACACTGCATGCGAAAAATGGCGGCACTGTGACGCTGACTGCAACCAATGGTTCGATCACACTTACCAAAGAGATCGAGGTTGCGATTTGCATCATGACCACCTCTACCACCGAGGAAACCACCACAACGACAACCGAATCTGTCACAACGGATTCTGACGAAACCACTGCGACAACTTCCGGCAGCGAAACCACGACCACCACAAAGGGCGGCGATGTTACACCTGCCAGCCTGTACGGCGATGTCAATCTGGACGGCAGAGTGGATATTACCGATGCGGTAATGCTGAACAAGGCGGCTGCCAATACGGTACAGCTTTCTGAACAGCAGCGGAGCAATGCAGACTGTGATGCCAACAACGAAGTGGATTCCAATGATGCTGTGGTACTGCTGAAGTTCCTGGTATCCATTATCAAGACCCTGCCGGAAGTTGCAGAATAACGGAGGGATCGGACATGAACCGAAAGGCTTTGCAGAAGCTTTCTTACGGTGTGTATCTGGTGACGACATCGTATAACGGAAAGCCGTATGGCTGTGTGGCAAACAGTGCAATGCAGATCACCTCTGCACCGGCACAGATTGCCGTAAGCATCAACCACGACAACGCGACACATGACCAGATCGCCCAAAGCGGCAAGTTTGCACTGGCGATTCTGGCAACGGATACCAATCCGGCTCTAATCGGCGGTTTCGGCTATCGTTCCAGTCGGGACGCAGACAAATTCGCCGGCGTTTCCTGTACGGAAAAGGACGGCATGCCGGTGCCAGACGGGGCAATGGCGTGGATCACCTGCCGTGTGGTGAAGCTGATGGACGCAGGCACACATACGATTTTTCTGGGAGAAGTCACAGACTGTGACCTGAATCGGGAGGACGGCATTCCCATGACCTATCAGTTCTATCATAGTGTCATCAAGGGTGCCAGCCCGAAAAACGCTCCCACCTATATCTCACCGGAAAATTAAAAAAACAGAAATCAATTTCTAAAAATATGTTGATTTAAATTGTGTCAAATTATGAAGTTTGACAAGTGAGGCTCCCCTGAAAGGGGAGCTGGCAGTGCGTAGCACTGACTGAGGGGTTTCCACTTATGCCGAAAACGTCATAAAAAGATTTTACGAAAAAACCTCTCCACCGCCTAACGGCGGTCCCCCTCCCCTTTCAGGGGAGGCTATCATGAAAATTGATTTCCGTGGATTAAAAACAAAATCACTTGACATTTCAAAAAAAGTGTGGTATACTGTGTTTCGGTAACATATCGACAGTTCGTTTGCACCATCCTGTCGCAAAACAAAACTAGGGCATCCGAAACTAGAAATCACACAAAAACCGTTTTGTGTTTGTTTGAAATGAATTTTGGATGCAGTCGTATGTGCAATGCGGCTGCATTTTTTATTGGGAGGAAAACCGTATGTTTGAACTCAAAACATCAGCCAGCTTTGACAGTGCACATTTTCTGTCCGGCTATCAGGGAAAGTGTTCCAATCTTCACGGACACCGCTGGAAAATCGAAGTGACGGTCGGGCAGGAAGCCCTACAGGAAGAAGGCAACTATCGGGGCATGGTGATCGATTTCGGCGATGTGAAGCATGCCGTGAAAGCACTGGCGGACAGCTATGACCACGCTATGATTTATGAGGAAGGCACCTTGCAGCGTGCCACCGTGGAGGCACTTCTGGCAGAGGGATTCCGGCTGATCGCAGTGCCGTTTCGTCCCACGGCGGAGCAGTTTGCCAAGTGCTTCTATGAAAAGCTGACCACAGACGGCTTGCCGGTACGCCGTGTGGCAGTCTATGAAACGCCGGAAAATTGTGCAGTTTATGAGGTGTGAGAACATGAATCGTTTGGCAGTGGTGGAGAAGTTTGTCAGCATTAACGGAGAGGGGACACATGCCGGAGAACTGGCAGTGTTCCTGCGGTTCCGCGGCTGCAATCTGAACTGCGGCTTTTGTGATACCAAGTGGGCGAATGCGGCAGATGCTCCCGCAACAGAGGAGTCTGCGGAGGAACTGGTGGAATATGTGCGGCAGACCGGTGTGCAGAATGTGACGCTGACCGGCGGAGAGCCGCTGCTCCAGCCCCACATCGGGGAACTGATCACGGCACTGGGTGCCCTGGGCTATCGGGTGGAGATCGAAACCAACGGCAGCGTGGCACTGGAACCCTTTGCGGCACTGGCATTTCGCCCTTGCTTTACCATGGACTATAAGCTGCCGGACAGCGGCATGGAATCTGCCATGAAGCCGGAGAATTTCGACCTGCTGCGGAGTCAGGACGCAGTGAAATTCGTGGTGGGCAGCAGAAGCGACCTGAACCGTGCACTGGAAGTGATCCGGCAGTATGCCCTGACGGCAAAATGTACCGTCTTTTTCAGTCCGGTGTTCGGGGCAATCGAGCCGGTGGAAATTGTGGAATTCCTTGAGGAGCACAAACTGAATCGGGTACGGCTGCAATTGCAGCTGCATAAATTGATCTGGGATCCCCAGAAACGCGGTGTATAAGGGGGTGTGACAATGGATACCAAGGCAATAGAAACCCATATTCGGGGGATTTTGGAAGCGATCGGCGAAGATCCTGATCGTGAAGGACTGCGGGAAACGCCGCAGCGTGTGGCGAGAATGTACGAGGAGATCTTTGCGGGCATTTCGTATTCCAACCATGAAATTGCAGAGATGTTCGGGAAAACATTTGAAGCCCCTTCGCCCGGTCAATCCCAGACGGCGGTGGTGATGAAAGACATCAGCGTGTTCAGTTATTGTGAACACCACATGGCACTGATGTATGACATGAACGTCAATGTGGCATACGTGCCCCGCGGCAGAGTGATCGGACTTAGCAAAATTGCACGCATCTGTGATATGGCATCGAAGCGGCTGCAATTGCAGGAACGGCTTCTGCGGAAGAAGCGGAAGTGACGGACGTGCCTGTGGCAACAGAGGTCACAGAGGTCACGGTTCCGGCAGTGGAAAATTCCGGCTGGCAGGACGAGGACGGGGTACGCCGCTATTATGACGAATCCGGAAACTTTCTGACGGGTGAACAGGAAATTGACGGGGCGTATTATCTGTTCGACTATGACGGCGTGCAGAAAACCGGCTGGCGGACGGTCAACGGCGTGCGGCGGTATTACGATCCGGAAACCGGAAACATCGTCAGCGGCTGGGTGGATTACTGCGACCACCGGTATTATACAGATGCAGACACCGGCAAGAAAACCGGAGAACTGCAAGACGGCGAAGAACGGTATCTGCTGGACGCAGAAACCGGACAGCAGCAACTGGGGCTGTGCACATTTTCGGATCACACTGTTTCGTATTATGATGCAAACGGCAAACCAGTTTCCGGCTGGGTGAAGGACAAAGGAAAAACATACCATTTCAATAGCAAGCATCTGATGCAGACCGGCTGGCAGGACTTCGGCGGCAAAAGGTACTACTTTGCCTCTTCCGGTGTCATGCAGACCGGCTGGCAGAACCTCTCCGGTGCAAAGTATTATTTTGATTCCGACGGTGCGATGCACAAGGGATTTCTGCGGATGAACGAGAATACATATTATCTGAACGGTCAGGGAAAAATGGCGAAAAGCTGGCAGACTGTAAACGGACAGAAATATTACTTCGACAACAACGGCGTTATGCAGACCGACTGGAAGATGATCGGCGGCAAGCTGTATTTCTTCGGCGATAACGGCATCATGCAGAAAAACAAGGCGATCTTCTGCTACTATGATGAAAAGCACTACGGCGACTATTATTTGCAGGCAGACGGCACTGCGATCTCCATGGCATGCTACCGGCTGAATCAGGCTTCGCTGAAGCCGCATACCAGTTTTGTTGTCTATAACCGGCAGAAAAGTTCGCACAGCCAGTGGACTTCCTATATTTCCGCAAAGGACAAGCAGATCCTGCAAAAATTTATCCAGCAGCATTTCAAGGCAGGCATGACGCGGGAAGAACAGCTCTGGACGACCATGGAGTGGATTCACAACAACGTGGAATATGCGTATGTACAGAACGGTGCATGGGCACAGATCACGAACAAGACCTATGTCGATGCCGTTTTCACATATCGGAAGGGACAGTGCATTCAGTACAACGCGGCAATGGCAGCGATGATGGCGTATCTGGGCTATGATGTCAATCTGGTTCAGGGCTATGTAATGAGCGAAGGAAACCAGCATTTCTGGTGTGAAGTGCACATCAACGGCAAGACCTATGTCATGGAAACCGGAAATGCAGGCAAAAACGGAGACTGGATGCACTTCCTGGAACCGTACAGTGAAGCAACAGAGTATATTCAGCATTAAGGAGGCTTTACCATGAAAAAAAGACAAAGACTTCTCGCTGCACTGACCGCAGCGGGAATGACAGCGGCGGCAGTTCCCGCTGTGGCAGTATTCGCAGACGACAGCGTTGCCGTTACCCCCAGCAAGTATTTGCAGGATCAAAAGGGCACACTGACCATGACGGTTTCCGGTGATCGGGACGTTCGGGTGAAGATCGAGAAGGACACGCTGGACGGCGTTATCACGTACTACGACACCACACTGGAAAACGACGGTACCTACGATTTCACGCTGGACAGCTGTGAGTATAATGTGAATACGGAAACCTATGATTCCTCTTTCACCGTCAGCGTGTGGGACAAGGCAGACAGCAGCTGTTCCTATACAGAAGAACATCTGGTCGTCATGGATCCGGGATTTACCCAGAATGTGGAACGGAGCCAGTTTGACTGGAACCTCACCTTGCAGGAGGGGGACAAGCAGGACGTTTCCGCAGTGGTGACAGATGCTTCTGTGCAGGACGGCATCTGGGCAGGCGGCACAGACCTGACCATGCAGTACGTGCCGTATACGCTGGGAGATGTGGACAACGACGGCTTTATCGATTCCACTGACGTGTTCGAACTGCTGCTGTACGTGGCAAAGAAAAGTTCCGGTCAGAAGAATGCGACTTTCACAGGAGATGCGTCTTCTATGGCGGAAACCGTGGCAGCCAATGCGGCAGATATTGACAAAAGCGGGGACATGGACAGTACAGATCTTTACTATCTGCTGTATTACATCGCCCTGAACGGTGCCGGCGTTTCGACAAACTGGGAAGAGATTCTGGCAAACTAAGGCAATACCGCATATTAGAAGCACATAGCAGCACAACACCGCATGCCCTTTCCGGATCTCTTCCGGTCAGGCAATGCGGTGTTTTTTCATAGGCTGAATGGAGCAGGGACAGATTTCGCAGGAACCACGGAAATCAATTTTCAAAAATATGTTGATTTAAATTGTGTCAAATTATGAAGTTTGACAAGTGAGGCTCCCCTGAAAGGGGAGCTGGCAGTGCGT
>ERZ827498.3905-NODE-3905-length-12095-cov-3.662625_pt1 | contig 12095 bp, 10 predicted proteins | sample MGYA00519865_ERZ827498 | MGnify/ENA primary metagenome ERZ827498 (study PRJEB31778, sample SAMEA3449328) | human gut metagenome | biome: human gut; feature: human-associated habitat; material: faeces | place: United Kingdom | collected 2010/2012 ...
TTCGTCCTTCCCGGCCGTATTAATATCCACCTTGCCATCTGCCGTACTTCCGGCATCTGTGCTTTTTGTTGCATCTGTCTTTTCATTATCCGCATTCTGTACGAAAGTACCGTTGTTCTCTGTTCCGGCTTTTGCCTCTTCTTTCGTCGGAACATATATTCTGGAACCATCTTCAATCTTTTCTGCCTGATTCAGAGCCTCACCTGCTGCCTCATCCGTAAATCCTCCAGCCATCTGAATAGCTTCATACAAACGACTGTCCGATGTCAGTTCATACACTCCCGGAGACTTCACTGCCCCGCATACATGTACATAACAGATCTGTAGTTTTTCCTGCTTAAGGCTATCTTTTTCTGTCATGTTATCATCCGTTCCCGCTTCTGATCCTTCAGCCTCTTTTTCAGTATTTCCATCTGCTTTTTCCACATCCGGTTCACGCCCGTCCAACGAAATAAGTTCCGTCTGTTCCTGTGATTTTCGGTCTCTGCATCCGGTCAGATTCACGACACATATCATACTCAGTATCATGGTAAAGATCAGCAATATACGGCATATTTCCTTCTGTATTTTTCTCTGTTCTGTTATTCTGTTCTGTCTTTTTTCCCTATGCATAACTTCTCCTTTACAGCCTGTCGAAAACTGTAAATCCCCGCATATGCCTAGTGAAATAATTGTACTATTTCCACTGAAAAATTGCAACACCAATCAGGGCAATGGACATTCCAATAATTTTACGGATTTCCAGTGGTTCTTTGTCTACTCCGAACAATCCGAGAAGTTCTATTACGTACGCTACGATCAACTGCGAGATTACAATCAGAAGCGCTGCCTTCGCCGGTCCCAGTGCCTCCATACTCTTGATCACGGTCCATGTGATCCCTGCACCGATCACTCCTCCGAGGAGTACATATTTGGGCTCTACCTTCCACAAATTCCCGATAGAATCCCGCCCGGCGATCAGCCATGCCGCTGCACACAGCAGAAATGCACTAAACTGCACCCATCCATTACTCACCCACATCCCCGTTGTCTTCGTCACCTGCGTATTAAATACTCCCTGTACACTCATAAGCGCTCCCGACAAAAGCGCAATCAAAAAACCAGTCATCTCCATACCTCCTGCTTATGCAGATAATATGTCCCATGACTGGTTTTTTATGCTGTTAATTTCAAAAAATATTACAGTACCTTCTTTAAAATCCGGATCATCTCATCCACATGCTCTTTTTCAATAATAAGAGGTGGTACAAAACGGATCACATCGTTTCCGGCTCCGATGATCAGAAGTCCTTCTTTTAAGGCCTCTTTCGTAATCTCGGATAATGGCTTTGTCACCTGTATTCCCTGCATCAGTCCTTTTCCTTTAACGGCCTTTACGCAGTCACATTCTGACTTCAGTTCTTCTAGTTTTTCTGTCAGATATGCACCGAGTTCCTGCACATGTGCCACAAGATTCTTTTTCTCAAAAATCTCGATCGTCTTACTTACAGCTGTACATGCCAGAGGATTTCCGCCGTAAGTAGTTCCGTGATCACCTGGCTCCAGTGAATACTTCGCGATCTCTTCTGTCATTGCAAACGCTCCTACCGGAATTCCGTTTCCGATTGCTTTTGCCATAGACATAATATCAGGTCTGATACCATAAGACTGCCATGTGAACATGGAACCGGTTCTTCCCATACCACACTGCACTTCGTCACAAATCATCAGAATTCCTTCTTCATCGCAAAGTTTGCGGATCCCTTTCATAAATTCCTCTGTAGCCAGATTGATGCCGCCTTCTCCTTGAAGCGGCTCCAGGATAATCGCACATGTTTTGTCTGTTACCAGTGCTTTTACACTGTCCAGATCATTATATTCTGCAAATGACACTCCCGGTACAAGTGGCTCAAACGGTGCACGATATGGATCATGACCTGTTACCGATAACGCTCCAAAGCTTCTTCCATGAAAAGATTCCTTCATAGCAATGAATTCATAACGGCCGGTTCCTTTTTTGTATGCATATTTTCTTGCCGCTTTTAAAGTTCCTTCTACCGCTTCTCCGCCACTGTTGGTAAAGAAAATCCGATCCATTCCGGTAATACGTTTCAGATCTTCTGCTGCTTTTCCACATACAGTATTGTAATACAAATTAGATGTGTGAAAAAGCTTGTCAATCTGTGCTTTTAATGCTTCATTCAACTCCTGATTGCCGTATCCCAACGAAGACACCGCATATCCGGCTGCAAAATCCAGATATTTCTTTCCTTCTGTATCATACAGATATGCACCTTCACCGTGATCTAACACAACCGGGAACTGGTTATAAGTATGTAACAAAGCTTCGTTTGTTTCTTTCATATATTCATTCATATATTCATTCATAGCTTATTCTCCGTGATAATATCTTTCTTCTACATCATTTTTGATTGCTGTTCCGATTCCCTTATTCGTAAAGATTTCAAGAAGCAGGCAGTGTGGAATTCTTCCATCCAGAATATGTACTCTGGATACACCGTTTTCGATTGCATCAATACAGTTCTGGATCTTCGGAAGCATACCTCCACCGATATATCCTTCCTCCATCAGTTTCTTCCCTTCGGAAACATTTAACTCTGAAATCAATGTAGACGGGTCATTCGGATCTTTGTATACACCTTCAATATCTGTTAAGAATGCAAGTTTCTCTGCATTGATCGCTTTCGCGATTGCACATGCCGCATCATCCGCATTAATGTTATAAGTATTGTATTCATCATCCAGACCGATCGGTGCAATAATCGGAAGGAAATCTTTTTCCAGAAGATCATAGATGATATCCGCATTCACTTCTTTGACATCGCCGACAAATCCGATATCTTCACCGTCTGCCAGTTTTTTATCCACTTTCAGAAGGCCGCCGTCTTTTCCACTGATACCAATGGCTCTTACACCGAGCTGTTCCACTAACTGAACAAGACTTTTGTTAACTTTACCAAGAACCATCTCTGCGAGTTCCATTGTCTCTGCATCCGTCACACGAAGTCCATTGATAAAATGTGGTTCCATGCCGACTTTTCCAACCCATTTGCTGATCTCCTTGCCACCGCCATGAACGATGATCGGTTTGAATCCAACTAATTTGAGAAGGGTTACATCCTGAATGACTCTTGCTTTTAACTCTTCGTCTACCATGGCACTTCCACCATATTTTACTACAATAACCTTACGGTTAAATCTCTGGATATATGGAAGGGCTTCAATCAGTACTTCTGCTTTGTCCAGGTATTTCTGCATTGCTTTTTCCATCTTTTGATCTCCTGTCTTTTCATTTCTGTCTGTTTGCTGCATCTGTATACTTTAATCTTTGCATTCTGAATTAGCTTCTGTAATCTGCATTAATCTCAATATATCCGTGAGTCAGGTCACATCCCCATGCTGTTGCTGTCTTATCTCCCATCTTCACATCTGCAATTGCTGTAACTTCCGGCTCAGACAGAATTTTAGTTGCCTCTGCTTCGCTGTAATCTACAGCCGTACCATTTTCAATGATCTGGATCTTTCCGGCTTTACTCTCAAAGAACAGGTCAACTTTTTCAGGATCAAACTGTGCTCCGGAATATCCCATTGCACAGAGAATTCTTCCCCAGTTTGCATCATGTCCTGCAATCGCTGTCTTTGTAAGATTAGAGCATACGATAGATTTTGCAAGTGTCTTTGCCTGTTCTACGCTCTCACAGCCAACTGCCTTGACTTCGAATAATGCGGTTGCACCCTCTCCGTCTCCTGCAATCTTCTTTGCAAGATATTCGTTGATCGTATGTAATGCTTCTGCAAAATTTTTATAATCTTCTGTTCCATATGTGATCTCCGGGTTCTCTGCCAGACCATTTGCCAGCAATACAACGGAATCATTCGTAGAAGTATCTCCATCTACAGAAATCATGTTGTAGGTATCTCCGACATCTTCGCTTAATGCTTTCTGAAGTGCATCCTTTGTGATCACTGCATCTGTTGTAATAAATGCAAGCATCGTACACATATTCGGATGGATCATTCCGGATCCTTTTGCCATACCTCCGATAGTTACTGTCTTGCCGCCGACTTCGATTGTAACAGCCAGTTCCTTCGGAAATGTATCGGTTGTCATAATTGCTTTAGCTGCTTCTGTTCCATTTTCAAGTGTATCATTCTTCTTTCCTGCCAGCGCTTCGATTCCAGCTGTCAGTTTGTCGATCGGAATCTGTTTTCCGATAACTCCGGTAGAACCGATGAGAACACCGTCTGCGGAAATGTTCAGTGCTTTCGCTGCTGCATCTGCTGTATCTTTACAGTATCCAAATCCTTCTGCTCCGGTGCAGGTATTGGCGATTCCTGAGTTTACAACGACTGCCTGTGCTTTTGCCCCGCTTTTTACAACCTGCTGATCCCATTTGACCGGTGCTGCTTTTACAACATTTGTTGTAAATGTTCCTGCTGCCACGCATGGAACCTGGCTGTATACCAGTGCCATATCCGTTCTGTCTTTATACTTAATTCCTGCTGCTGTACTTGCTGCTTCAAATCCTTTTGCTGCGGTTACTCCGCCTTTTACCTGTTTCATCTGTTCTTCCACCTTTCTTAATTCTCTCATTTTATATTACCGGCTGTTCATTAGTCTCAATTTTCTCGTTTTATCTGCCGGTTCTTTTATATGCTCTTTTATTTTATCTTCCTAATCTGCTTACTGGATAAACGCCGTGATATTTGCTTCATTCAATGTAAAATCATAATAATTCAGATCTTCTCTTTTTGTCCATCCGATTTCTTTCCAGAATGCATTGCCGATATCGTTCTGTGTAAATGCGATCAGAGATACTTTGTTAATACCTTCTTTTTTCAGTGCTTCCATGGTAAATACTACCATAGCCTTCCCGATTCCCTTCATCCTGTGATTTACATCTACACACACATGATACAGACAGCCTCGTCTTCCATCATGCCCGCAGAGAATCGCTCCGACGATTTTTCCGTCTTCTTCGGCAACTACGCTTGTCGTAGGATTTCTTTTTAAAAAGCGTTCTACGCCCTCTTTCGAATCATCCACACTTCGTATTCCGAATCCCTTGATGCTCATCCAAAGCGCGTGCACCTGGTCGAAATCTTCAATTGTCATTACTCTTATATTCATATGTATTATTTTTCTCCTCTGCCTGTATTTTCAGATGAACTTAGGATAATGCTCCCTTACATTTCATCTTATCTGCATCCTTTTTCCGAAAATTTATGGGAACATTGGCACCAGTTCCAGACCTTCTGTCTCCGGAAGTCCGAACATCAGGTTCATATTCTGTACTGCCTGTCCTGCCGCACCTTTTACCAGGTTGTCAATGGCTCCCATCATGATGATACGGTTGGTTCTTGGATCGATCTTGAAATTGATGTCTACATAATTACTTCCTTCTACCCATTTTGTCTCCGGGCATACATCCTTTTCCAGAACACGGACGAATTTCTCATCTTTATAATATTTATCATAGATTGCTTTGACTTCTTCGTAGGTCACATCTTTTTTCAATGTTGCATATTCCGTCGCCAGAATTCCTCTGTTCATCGGAACCAGATGTGGCGTGAAGTTGATCAGCACTTTCTCTCCTGATGCATATCCGAGTTGTTCCTCGATCTCAGGTGTATGTCTGTGGCTTGCAACACCGTACGCTTTCATATTCTCATTCACTTCACAGAAAAGGTTCGGCACTTTTGCACCACGTCCTGCTCCGGAAGTTCCGGACTTGGCATCCACGATCAGGGTATTCATATCAATGATCCCTTCTTTTGCCAGTGGATAAGCAGTCAGGATCGAACAGGTTGTATAGCATCCAGGATTGGCTACCAGTCTTGCTTTCTTCACATCTTCTCTGTTGATCTCGCAAAGTCCGTATACCGCTTCTTCGATATACTGTGGGCTCTTATGTTCAATTCCATACCATTTTTCATAAGTAGCAACGTCTTTGATACGAAAGTCTGCACTTAAGTCGATGATCTTTGTCTCACTTAAAATCTTGTCATTCATCATCGATGCGCAGAATCCCTGTGGCGTTGCAGTAAAGATCACGTCTGCCTGCTTTGCCAGTTCTTCCATATTATCATCCAGACATTTCGCATCTACGATCTGGAACATATTCTGATATACATCTGCATATTTCTTATCTATGTAGCTTCTGGAACCGTACCATACAATCTCAGCATCTTTATGTCCGGCGAGAATTCTTACCAGTTCTCCCCCGGCATATCCAGTTGCTCCAATAATTCCAACTTTAATCATCTATATAACACCCTTTCCGATATTGAATTTTTATAAATTATCGTACGTTTTATAGTACCCCAATTTCCTGTAATTGTCTAGTTTGGTCGGATTGTTTTTTCAAAAATCCATCTATTTACTTTTGTGTGGTAAAAAAGGAACTTGCATAAGTATACATCTATAATGCATATTATGCAAGTCCTTTTTAATTATATTTCTGTTTAGTTCATCATCGTGGCTTACCCAGGTCCATGAGAAACTGCCAGCGACAGATTATATAGATACACTTCCGGCCGGGTATCAGCCGCTTAATAGATTAAACAGAAATCTCCTTCTTCTTCACCTCCGGCTCCACCAACACATTCTGATACCGATAAATACTAAGTAATATTCCAAACATAATATAACTGATCATCATCCCACTTCCCCCGGTCGTCAGAAACAGGCAATAATTATTTGAAAGTGGAAAATATCCAAGATTTTCTAATACATATCCAATGAACTGAATAAGCAGGACCACCACACATCCGGTTCCCATGATCATGCCGAGTTGATTTTTCTGGTGTCCTGTCTTTTGCAGGAACCATATCAGAATGCCTCCTACAATAGCAATTATCAGAACCGCTGCAAATATTCCATAATAATGTATAATAAAGGTCAGCATATAATCTCTGTTAAAGAACTTTATTTTTTCACAATCTCCACGTCCGGCAAGATGTGCTCCGGAGATCATATTTCTTATCATTCCCCCTAAGGTTCCGTCATTGCTTTCCGGATGGATAAAAGCGGATAGTCTTGCCATCTGATAATTTGCTACAGAGTCCAGTTTTACGAACACCCCAATTCCTGCTGCCGGGAGCAGAATTACCAGACTCCACAGTGTAATCAATGTTCTTTTTCTATTCACCTCAAACCATTCTTTCCAAACTGCAATTGATAACAGAATCATAAATGTAACTTCTACGCTGATTGCCATGGACAGATTCGGAATGCGTAAGAGGATCCACACCGGCAGTATCTGCCACAGTATTGCCTTTACAACACCGGAATAACCAGATTTTTTTCTTCGCATGCTATACAATGTTGCCGCATATGCAGGAACAATCAGATATAAAAATGGACGCAGCGGTAATACCCGGCCAAATAAAAACAGGATCCCGTAAGCAGCTCCATTGATATATACTGCACCCATGAACAGGCTCAGTCCCATAACCACGATCCAGCCTCCGGTTAACAACTTGCCATACTTTCCTATTCTGCTGTAATCAAAATAACAGATTCCTATCATACAAGCCAGACCAATGATCGTCCACATAACACTTTTCAGATAGTTGATATTACCACCAATTCCCGATGCGATCCATTCTACATCTCCCGGATTATTTCCTGCATCTGCCAGGATGCTTGTTCTTATGAGATACATTAGTACAATTCCTGCCAGATTCAAAATCGCGATCAGTCCGATCATCTTCCAGGCCATCTTCGGTCGATGGATACGGTCCATTTCAACACCAACCTCTACCGGATCACCCATTTCCAGAACTGCCGCTTCTTCTGCTTCTTCGGCATTCATTCCTGCTTTCATATAATCACTTTTCTGATCTTCGATGTGTCCTTCCAGTTCTTTTGTTACCAGCGGAAGTGCCCGCTTACACCGGATCTGTTCTGTTACCGTCTGTATATATTTCTTTTTATCCAAAGCACACACCACCCATCACATCCAGAACCGCTTTTGAATACTCTTTCCATTCTTCTGACTTCTTTTTTAATTCTTTTTTTCCGGATCTTGTAATATGATAATATTTTCGGATCTTTCCGACTGCTTCTTTCTCATAAGACTCTACGAATCCTTTTTCTTCCAGACCATGCAAAAGCGGATACAAAGTTCCTGCTTTTAACTCAAATACATTCTTTGATTTTCCCCGGAGGGTATCGATCATTTCATATCCGTACATGTCCTTTTCTTCTAATAATTTAACACCAGCATCGTAGTACTTCCTGATACCAGACTTTTGTCTACTGCCATCTTCTCTTACCTCCTTTTTATAATCCAGTATGTAGATTATCTACATACTATATCGTTCGTCTATATATTATATCGGCAATCTACACAAGTCAAGATTTTTATTATTTTTTTACAAATTTCCTTACGAATGCATTGCAACAAAAAAATTCCGTGTCCTACTCAGCTATCAACTGAATAAAACACAGAATTTCTTATACTATTCTTGCTTTATACTGTTTTTTCTGTCAGCTCTTGCCGTCCTTCCGTTTCGGATGTCAGCCAGTTCACAACCGAACTTGTTCTAAGCTTCTTCAATAATATGTCTTGCTACATACACCCCACTTGCAGATGCATGCGAAAGTGAATGTGTCACACCACTTCCATCTCCGATCACATACAGTCCTTTATGACAACTTTCCAGATTTTCATCAATATCTACTTCCATGTTGTAGAATTTAACCTCCACACCATACAGAAGTGTATCATCATTAGCTGTTCCCGGTGCAACTTTATCCAGCGCATAGATCATCTCAACAATACCATCCAGGATTCGTTTTGGAAGTACAAGACTTAAATCTCCCGGTGTTGCTGATAAAGTCGGTGTTACCAGGCCCTCTTCGATACGTTTCTCTGTACTTCTTCTTCCACGTACCAGATCACCAAAACGCTGTACGATAACACCTCCGCCAAGCATATTGGAAAGTCTTGCGATACTTTCTCCATATCCGTTACTGTCTTTGAACGGCTCTGAGAAATGCTTTGCAACCAGAAGGGCAAAGTTTGTATTATCAGTCTTTTTCTCGTTTCCTTCATAGCTGTGTCCATTTACCGTGATGATTCCGTTAGTATTTTCATTTACAACAATTCCGTTTGGATTCATACAGAATGTACGTACATTATCTTCGAATTTTTCTGTTCGATATACGATTTTGCTTTCGTAAAGTTCATCTGTCAGATGTGAGAATATAACAGCCGGAAGCTCTACTCGAACACCGATATCTACACGGTTGGATTTTGTAGGGATTTCCAGATCCTTACATACCTTTTCCATCCATTTACTTCCGCTTCGTCCTACAGATACAATACATTTTTCACATTCATAACTGCCTTTTTCACATACAACTTTGTAGCCATTTTCAATCTTTTCAATTGTGTCTACCGGTGTATCAAAATAGAAATCCATATGGTCTTTCATCTGATTATACAGATTCTGAAGTACCACATAGTTGATATCTGTTCCAAGATGACGAACCGATGCATCCAGAAGATTTAACTTATTCTGCAGACAGAGTTTTTTGAATTTGGTTCCTGCCGTAGAATAGAGCTTTGTTCCTTCTCCACCGTTCTCCATGTTGATCTCATCCACATATTTCATCAGTTCTACTGCCTGTTTCTTTCCGATATACTCGAACAAAGTTCCACCGAAGTCATTCGTAATGTTGTATTTTCCATCCGAAAATGCTCCGGCTCCTCCAAATCCGCACATGATCGAGCAGCGCTTACAATTGATACAGCTCTTGATCTTATCTCCGTCAATTGGACATTTTCTCTTTTCAAGCGGATAGCCTTCTTCAAATACAGCAATCTTACATTCCGGTTTCTTTTTCATCAGCTCATATGCCGCAAAGATTCCTCCGGGACCTGCTCCAATAATAATTACATCATAATTCATACGTATCTTTCTCCTTTTATATATAAAAATATTATTTCGAAATTTTTTCTTGCGCTGATATTTTCTTAATTTATTTTTTGCGCAAATTGCCGGATATATTCTACGTTGTCGTCATGGATTCGTCAAGCATTTTTCGCAAGATCTTTCATCATTTCTTAATTATGTTTTCTAATCGAATTATGTAAACTTATCTAATCCCCTTTTAATTTTCCATTTATATATTCAAATATTCATCCATCATACACTTTCCCTTTATTTTATGCATATTTTTGCATATTTTTTAATTATTTTCACTTTTTTATCATTTTTTCTTGCATAATTATAAAATCAGGTGTATAGTATTCCTTGCAGTCAAAAATGTTCTTTATAAAAGAAAGACTTGACTTTTAAGACTGCATACGAGAAGATTATTTTAAATCGATTGATAAAACTATATTTCATGTAGGAGGATATATAAGATGAAAGAAAAAGTTGTATTAGCATACTCAGGTGGTCTTGACACCACAGCAATTATCCCATGGCTGAAGGAAACATTTAACTATGATGTTATCTGCTGCTGTATCGACTGCGGACAGGGCGAAGAACTGGATGGACTGGAAGAAAGAGCCAAACTTTCCGGTGCAGCCAAATTATATATTGAAGATATCGTAGATGATTTTGCCGACAATTACATCGTACCTTGCGTTCAGGCACATGCCGTATACGAAGATGAATATCTTCTGGGAACTTCTATGGCTCGTCCTGCAATTGCAAAACGTCTGGTAGAGATTGCACGTAAAGAAAATGCTGTTGCAATCTGCCACGGTGCTACCGGTAAAGGTAACGACCAGATCCGTTTTGAACTTGGTATCACAGCACTTGCTCCGGATATCAAGATCATCGCTCCTTGGAGAATGACAGATCTCTGGACTATGCAGTCACGTGAAGACGAGATTGATTACTGTAAAGCACACGGAATCGACCTTCCATTCGATGCAAAACACAGCTACAGCCGTGACCGTAACCTGTGGCACATCAGCCATGAGGGACTTGAGCTTGAGGATCCGGCGCAGGCTCCAAACTATGATGATATGTTAGTACTCAGCGTAACACCTGAGAAAGCTCCGGATAAAGAGACCGAAATCACCATGACATTTGAGGCAGGTGTTCCAAAGACCTTAAATGGAAAGGCAATGAAAGTTTCCGAGATCATCACAGAACTGAACAAGCTTGGCGGCGAGAACGGAATCGGCATTATCGATATCGTTGAGAACCGTGTTGTAGGTATGAAATCCCGTGGTGTATATGAGACACCTGGCGGAACAATCCTTTACGAGGCACATCAGCAGTTAGAGGAGTTAGTTCTTGACCGTGCTACGACAGAAGTTAAGAAAGATATGGGAAATAAACTTTCTCAGGTTGTTTATGAAGGAAAATGGTTTACACCACTTCGCGAGGCAATCCAGGCATTTGTTGAGTCAACTCAGGAGTACGTAACAGGAGAAGTGAAATTCAAACTTTACAAAGGTAACATCATCAAAGCCGGAACAACTTCACCGTACTCACTTTACAATGAGTCTCTTGCAAGCTTCACAACTGGTGACCTTTATGACCACCACGACGCTGACGGATTTATCAATCTGTTCGGACTGCCGCTTAAGGTTCGCGCTATGAAGCTTCAGGAAGTAAAGAGCAATAAGAAATAATTCTTGAAACCATAATTAAAATAATCATAAAAAATAGTGTGTAGATTATCTTTGCAATGACCTACACACTATTTTTATTTAAGAATGCTTTTTCTATCTTCGGAATATCTTCGCTACGCCTGTCACTGCTGCCCCAATTACTACATACACATCTGCCAGGTTCGCGGTGAGTCTTCGAAATCTGCTGTTTTTCCACTGGATTCCGATATAATCAATGACTTTTCCACGAATCAGTCTGTCATAGGTATTGCTGATTGCACCGGCTGTCAGAAATACCATGCCGACTTTTCTGAGCCATTTCCCTTTTTTGAGAAAGAGCCATGCATCATAAATTGCAAGCCCGGCACACAAGATACCAGATGTCTTTCTCACCAGCTCCGGCTTCTTATCCAGTGTATTAAAACAGAAGCCTTTATTATAAACCTTCCGGAGCACAACTTTGTCCAGAATTGTCTCCCGTTCTTCCTCTTCTTCAAAATTCTCCTCATC
>ERZ827498.3906-NODE-3906-length-12091-cov-2.629279_pt1 | contig 12091 bp, 10 predicted proteins | sample MGYA00519865_ERZ827498 | MGnify/ENA primary metagenome ERZ827498 (study PRJEB31778, sample SAMEA3449328) | human gut metagenome | biome: human gut; feature: human-associated habitat; material: faeces | place: United Kingdom | collected 2010/2012 ...
CATGCGCAGCCCGCCTGCTTGCGAGGTCATCTCGAGCGAGGTCATCAAGTTGGTGAGGGGCCAGAACCCTCGCGCGAACGCGTCGTCGGCATGGGCGGTTCCTCCGTCGAGCGTGCTGTCTTCCTCGGGGAAGGCCTCGGCGAGGGCGGTCTTCAACGCCGTGTCGCCGTCGGCGTTGTCCACTCCCTCGGGATACATCACGTTGAGGTAGCTCTGCAGGGGGATGGCGCCCGCTTCGCGCAGCGCATCGACGACATCGTCGGGGACGATGAACGTCATGCCGGTCGCGAGCATCGCGTTGTTCTGAATTTGGACGTCGCAGATGTCGGCGGAGACCTTGAAGGTACGGCCCAGCATGTCTATCTCGGTGCCCGAGCCCGCGATGTCGCGCGCGAGGGTTTCGGTCATGGCCATGTTGTTGGCGATCATGATCTCCCCGTCGCGCAATTCGACAGGTTTCTTCCCCTGCATTTCGAGCAAGGCGTTCACCTGCGACAACGCCATGACGCCGATGTTGTTCTCCCTGACTGCGTCATCGGTTTCGGCGCTGCCCGACGACGTTTCCGTTTGGCTCATCAGCTGCCCGTAGGTGATGCCGGGAACTTCCCAGCCGTCCACTTGAGCGGATTTCGCCACGATATCGTTCCAGCTGGGCACGCTCTCGGAGAAGCGCTGCGCCATATTCCAGTTATGCACGGCGCCGTCGGCGTATAACTCCGGGTAGTTCGCCTCGAGCGCACGGGCGCGTTCGTCGATCGTTTCGGAGTCGGGATGCGCGATGTCGACGGGGTCGGCGAAGTAGATCTCGGCGGTGAGGGTCGCGTCGTAGGGGTTCGCTTCCTCGGCATCGCCGTAGAACACGTCGATCAGCCCCATGCCCGTCGAGAAGATGGTGATGGAGAAGAACAGCATCACGCAGGTCACCCAGAGGGAAAGAAACGCGGTGTTGATCTTGCTGGCGATCTGCCGCACGGTGAACACGGTGAGCCCGCGCAGGTAGATGCCTCGTGCGCGTTGGAGCACGTTGACGACGAAGCCTGCCAGCGACCAGAAGAAAAGAAGCGAGCCTACGAGCATTCCCGCCGTCGCCAGGTAGAAGTTCGGGTCGTCGAGCATGACCAACCCGTTGACGATGAGCCGGTTGTAGGCGAAGGCCAAGACGCCGAGGGAGACGATGAACACCGCGAGGCAGGCCCAGGGGTTGCGCACGGGGTCCTTCTCGTTGTGCGAGCTTGCCGACAAAAGGTCGATGAGCTTATAGCGGTTCACGGCGAGCAAGTTGAAAAGCGCCACCACGAGATAGATCACGATGAAGCACGCGACGGTCGCGAAGAGCGCATCGGGGGAGAAGACGAACCGGTAGCCCGCCATGCGCAGGCCGAACAGGGCGGCCGTGGCGAACGCGAGCGCCTGCGAGGCGAGGACGCCGCAGATCAGGCCGATGCCGAGCGAGACCAGGCCGACGATGGCCGTCTCTCCCAGCACGATGAGCGAGACGCTACGCGGGTTCATGCCCAGCGTCAGGTAGATGCCGAACTCGTGCTTGCGTCGTTTGATGAGAAAGCGGTTCGCGTACACGATGAGGAAGCCCAGGACGAACGCGATGAACACCGACAGCCCGTTGAGCATGGTCTGCGTGGTGTCGAAGATGTTCGAGGTCGCGGATGCTTCGATGTCGAAGAGGACCTGCTGGCTTCCGATGGAGTTGAAGGCGTAGAACACCGCCACGCCGAACACGAGGGTCACGAAGTAGATGGCGTAATCCCTCACCGAGCGGCGGATGTTGCGCGCGGCGAGTTTAAGCAGCATGGCTCGCGTCACCTCCGAGGAACGCGATGACCTCCATGATGCGTGCGAAGAAATCTTCGCGCGTCATATCGCCGCGACGAATCTCGTTGAACAGGGTGCCGTCTTTGATGAACAGCACGCGGTTGGTGAACGAGGCGGCGAAGGCGTCGTGGGTGACCATCATGATGGTTGCGTTCATCTGCGTGTTCATCATCTCGAGCGTCTCGAGCATGATCTGCGCGCTGCGGGAGTCGAGGGCGCCGGTGGGTTCGTCCGCCAAGATGAGCTTGGGATCGGATACAATGGCGCGCGCCGCCGCGATGCGCTGCTTCTGCCCGCCCGACATCTGGTACGGGTACTTCTTCAGCACGCCTTCGACGCCGAGGTTCTTCGCGATGGCCTCGATCTTGGTGGGGATGCTCGCGGGCGATTCGTGCTTGATGGTGAGAGCCAGCGCGATGTTCTCGTATCCGTTGAGGGTGTCGAGAAGGTTGGAATCCTGGAAGATGAAGCCCAGGTCATCGCGGCGGAACTTCGCCAGCTGACGCTTCGAGGCTCCGGTGATGTCGCGTCCGCCGACGAGGATGCTGCCGCCGGTGGGAACGTCGATGGTCGACACGCAGTTCAAAAGCGTGGTCTTGCCGGAACCTGACGGTCCCATGATGCCGACGAACTCGCCGCGTTCCACGTCGAAGCTCACGCCCGCGAGCGCGTGGGTGATGGAGTCGCGCGAGCCGAAGACTTTCTCGATATTGCGCACGCTGAGGACGGGTCCTTGCGTAGCGGTGTAAGCGTCTCGGGAAAACGCCTGGGCGCCGCGCATCTGCGGGCGGGGCGTTGCGAATGTTTCTGCCATGGTGTTGCCTCCTTCGTGGTCGAGCATGATTCCATGGTAGAAGGGGCGCCATCGCCCATCCATCGAACCCGCTTACGCTTATCTTACGAAACTGTTGGGTTCGCGTTCGGTCTCTCGGCATGACTTCGCGCGAAGAGCGGCCGGGCGCGTTGCGTCTTCCGGTCAGCGTGCCTCGTTCGCCCTCAGGCGCCTGCGATCGTGCGGGAAGCTGAGAACCAAGCGCGTGCCTACGCCCTCCTCGCTGCCGATTCCGATGCCGAGCCCCATTTCCTCGCACATGGTTGCGACGAGGTAGAGTCCCATGCCCGTGGCGGTGCCCGTCGAGCGCCCGGCGCTTCCGGTGAACCCGCGTTCGAACACGCGCGGCACATCGGCGGCGGGAATGCCGATGCCGTCGTCGCGCACCTCGAGCACGGTACGCCCGCGCGGAGTCTCGGGTTCCTCTTCGCGCGTCGTGAAGCTGATGGTGCGCGCCCCGTACTTCGCCGCGTTGCCGACGATCTGGCTCAGGATGAAGGTGAGCCACGGTTCGTCGGCGAGCACGTTGACGTCCTCGCCGACCGCGATGTCGAGGGAGATGCCCGCGTTCACGAGCGCGTGCATGTTCTTCTTGCACGCCGCGCGCACGACGTCTGCGAGCGGGATGGACTTGATCAGGTAGTCGTTGGCGAGAGAAATCGCGCGTGCCGAGTAAAGTGCCTGGTCGACCTGCGCTTCGATGCGCTCCATCTCGCCTTTCAGCTTCAGCGCCTGTTCGCCGTGCATGCCGGCCAGCATCAGCTTCGCAGCTGCGAGGGGCGTTTTCACCTCGTGGATCCACAGCTCGATGTACTCGCGGTGCGCCCTCGCCTGTTCTCGTTCGTCGGCGTTTTCCTTTTCGGCGACGTACGCGAGCCGCTCGATCGAGCGGTGCATGATGCGCCCTTCGAGGAAGGAGGGCGCATCGACGAGCGCGGTGTACTGGCAGACGGCGCCGATCTGACGCACGTACATGGTTGCATCGTGGTAATACGCCGCGCGTCGGAGGTAGCCGATGACGGCTTCGGCGATCATGCAGAGGAGGGCGAATGCCACCATCAGGACGCATGCTTGGAACCCGACGCCGAGGACGGGGAGGGTGAGACAGAGCCCCGCTATCAGAAGCGCGCCGATGAGCGCGCTTCCCCAACGGTCGCGCAGGTACGCGAGCGGGGTGTAGCGGGGCAGGTCGTCGCCGACGTCGTCGAGGCTGATGTCGGCGCTCATACCATGTAGCCTTGTCCGCGCCGTGTGATGAGGAAGTCGTCGGGCACGCCGAGTTTGGAGAGCGTTTTGCGAAGGCGGTTGACGTTCACGGTGAGCGTGTTGTCGTCGATGAACGCATCGGACTCCCAAAGATCGCACATGATCTCGGTGCGGGTGATGACGATGCCGGGGTTGCGCATGAGGATATGCAGGATCTTCAGCTCGTTGCGCGTCAACTCGGCGGTGCCGTCTTCGTAGGTGACCGTCCCCGCGCCGATGTCGAGCACGACGCCTTTTCGCTCTATCCTGAGATCGTCGTGGCCCGTCGACGAGCGGCGGATGATCGATTGGATGCGCGCGATGAGCACGGCGGGGCTGTAGGGCTTGGTCACGTAATCGTCGGCGCCGAGGTTCATGCTCATGACCTCGTCGAACTCGCTGTTCGAGGAGGTGAGCATGATAATCGGCACCGAGCTGCGCGATCTGATGTCACGGCAGATGGTGTGCCCGTCGGTTCCGGGGAGCTTGAGATCGACCACGACGCAATCGGCGTTGGCGGCCAGCGCGTCTGCCGCGGCGGTGTCGAAGCGCGTGCAGACGACGGCGGAGAAGCCGCTTAGTTCGAGCAGATGCGCCAGCTCGTTTCGCAGGGCGTCGTCGTCTTCGATGATGTAGATGAGATAGGCCACGTTTCCCCCTTCGAAGGTTCGCATCCATTGTATAACGCAAGCTGCCCCGGCCGAGGGCCGGGGCGCAACCTTACAAGAGGGTAAGAGCAGCCCGCTTCCGCTCCTGTTGCCGAACGTCAGCCTTGGGGCATGGCTTTCGTCATCAGCTCGTCGAAATCGGCTTGGGATATGTCGTAGTCGTAGAACAGCTTGTAGTAGCCGGAAACCACCTCGTACATGTCGTCATCGAACTTCTCGGGATAGCAGATACGCGGCAGCCACTGAAGGCCGAGTAGCTGGTTGACTGACGGAGGCCGGTTCATCCAATCGTAGGGCGTGTTGGGAATCTGGTAGTAGTTGCCGGTGCGAACGGCGGTAAGCGATTGCCATGCCGGGTCGTCGGCGACGGTGTCGTAGACGCTGTTCGGACCGAAGATGATCAGCTCCGGGTCCCACAGCGCAATTTGCTCGAGGCTGGTCTCGCTGCCGTTGCCGCTTACCTGCGCACCGTCTTCGAGAACGACCACGTTGTTCGCCACCATGTCGGTGATGACGCTGTGGTAGGAGCCCCTCGGCATGGCCTGCAGGCCTGTGTCGCCTTGCAGGTACGCGACGGTGACGCGTTCGTTTTCGGGAATGGATGCGGCGAACTCGGACATCTCCTTATACACGTTGTCGCAATACGTCGCCAACTCCTCGGCTTTATCCTGCACGCCGAGGAGGTCGCCGAGTGTACGATAGGCATCGCCGAAGGTGTCGAGCGTGGTGCTTACGTGAATGCAGGGGATGCCTAGTTGTTGCTGCAGCGTGTCGAGATCTTCGGCGAGGCCGTCTTTAGGTTGGCCGACGTCGATGACGATCTGCGCATCGGCCGCCGCCACGGCTTCTTTGTTGAAGTCGCCCTTGCCGCCGACGATGGTGCCGAACTCGTCCATCCCGCTGTATTTGTCGCCGAAGTATTTCTCCTGGTTGGCGCTTGGACCGCCTGCTAGCCCGACGAGCTTGTCGCCTGCGACGGTCATGAGGACTTGCTGCGAGATCGAACCCGAGGGCGCGATCCTCTCGATGTTCGTAGGCACTTCGACCTCGCGACCGAGCGAGTCGGTGAAGATGCGCGTCTCGCTTTGCGCTGCCTGCTGTTGCGAGTTGTCCGAGGCGCTTTGCCGCGCGTCGTCCGCGCAGCCCGCGAGGATGCCGCCGGTGCCGAGGCAAAGCGTTGCGGCGCATGCCACGGCAACCGCCTTACGGCCAAATGATGTCGATATCTTCAATTCCCGCCCCCTTCTCTTCCTGCGAACCGAGGGAGCGCAATCCCGTCAATTCACAAATAAGAATAAACTGTATTGCGAATTATACATATTAAAAAATATTATTGAAGTGGAGTAATGCAAAGATAGGCGACGTTTGTGGCGCTTCGGCATCCTCACCGCTTGTCGCTCGCTTATCGGGTGCACCTGGGGGATCCGAGGTCATCTGATATAGTGGACGCGTCGAGAGGAGCGCTATGCGAGAGATGCCCGCGAACAGACTCAATCCCAAGATCAAAAACGTTTGGCGGATCAACGACGCCATCTGGATCGCCCTGTGCTTCCTTCTGTGCTTCGTTCCCTTCGCCATCGTCGCGGCGGTCGAGCCGGACGCGGGGTGGAGCCTCGTCGTCCTCGGTGTGATCGCGGTGCTGTTCGTCGTTCTCGCCATCGTGTTCGTGGTGGTGTTGCCCCCGGTGCGCTACGCTCGCTGGCGTTACGAGGTATCGCAAGATTATCTGGAGATAGCGCGCGGGATCATCTGGCGCAAACGGTTCGTCATCCCGTTCATCCGCGTGCAGAACACCGACACGCGGCAAGGTCCCGTGCTGCGTGCGTTCGGCTTGGCGAGCGTGACGGTTTCGACGGCGGCCGGCGAGCACGAGATCCCCGGTCTCGGGGTCGAGGAGGCGGAGGTGCTGCGCGACCGCGCGGCGGAGCTCGCCCGCATCGCGCGTGAGGACGTATGATGGAGGAACCGAAGAACGGCGCCGCTCCCGCTCCTGCCCCGACCGTCCCCGCGCCTGCGGCCGAGAGGATCGCGCAATGCGAGCCGGTTCGGCACAAGGCGCATCATAGCTACGTTTGGCTCGGCTCCATCCGCGCCGTCATCATGTTCGTCGGCATCGCGTTCGTCGCATCGCTGTCGAGCCTTGTCGGCTTCGTCGCGGAGGATCTCTCGGATCCGGGCGGTGTGTTCGTTTTCCTGGTGGTGACGGGCATCATCATCGGATGCATCGTCTTAGCGGCGGCGTGCATCGTCGTCTACCAGGTGGTTTCGTACAAATACCTTTATTTCACGCTCGGCTCCGACGAGTTCAGCCTTTATCGGGGGATCATCAGCAAGAAGCGGGTGCACGTTCCGTATCGGCGCATTCAGTCGGTCGACCAGAGGGCGTCGCTCCTTCAGCGGGTGTTCGGGGTGTGCACCGTGCTCGTCGACACGGCGGGCGGTTCCGCCAACAAAGCCGTGACGATCCCCTACCTTACCAAGCAGCAGGCCGAATGGCTGCGCGCGGAGCTGTTCGCGCGCAAGCGGGGCGCGCTCGCCGGCACGTCGGGCCAGATGGCTTTCGGTCAGGCTGCGGCTCCGGGCTCCCCTGCCGCAGCGCGCCCACGCGCGGCGGAGGGCAACGTGCTCGATGCCAGGGCGGCGGTGTGGAGCGAGTTCGGCGGCGTGTTCGGCGGGGCTGAGCTCGATACCGGATATGTGTCGTACGAGTACGGGCTTTCCAACAAGGAGCTTTTGCTCGCGGGGCTTTCGGGCAACACGTCGTTTTTCATCGCCATCGCAGGTGTCATCGGCGCCGTCTCCCAAATCGTCCCCGTCTTGATCGGCATGTTTCCTCGGGCGGGGGAGGACATGGTGGAGTCGGTCGCTGCCCAGATGGCGGGAGGGTTCGCGGGGAGCTTCATCGCCATGATCGCGCTTGCCGTGCTCGCGGCCGCCCTCGTGCTCTGGCTCGTGTCGGCCCTCGGGACGTGCATCAGCTACGGGGGCTTCAAAGCCCGGCGCCGTGGTAGCCGAATCGAGGTCGAACGCGGGCTTTTGCAGCATGTCTTCCAAGGCGTCGATGTGGAGCGCGTTCAGTCGGTCACCATCGAGCAGACGCTGATCCGCCGGCTCATGGGTTACTGCCGCATCGTGGTCGGTAAGATCGACGCGGCATCCGATGGCGACGAGGCCTCGCAATCACCCGTCTCCCAGGGCGTGGTCGTTCATCCGTTCGTGAAGATGAGCCGGGTTCCCGAGATACTCGCGGGGCTCGTTCCCGAATACGCCGACGTTCCCCGCCAGGCGATTCCCGTCGCGCCCGTCGCGCTTCGACGTGCGCTGCTTCGCCGTTGCCTCTGGATGGGCGCCGGGTTCTACCTCGTGCTCGGCACGGCGGCGTGCCAGGTCGGCATGGCGCTCGCAGGCACGTCGGCGCTTGCGAGCGCGTTCGGCATCCTTCCCTCCGACGTCGCGGCGCTGCGTCTTGCCGCCGACGTCGTTTTCGCCATCATGTACGCTCTCGCGCTGATTATCGTCGTCATCGACGCCGTCGGCGCCGTGCTGTGGTCTCGTGAGTCGAGCTTTGCGTACAACGAGCGGTTCATGCAGGTGACCAACGGTGGTCTGACGCGCACGAGCGTGAGCTTCCCCCGCAAGAAGATCCAATTCGGCGACGTGCGGACGAACCCGTTCCAACGCGCGGCGGGAACGGCGACGGTGGAGGCCCGCATTGCGGCAGGGGTCGGCGGGACGACGCTTTCCCTCATCGACGCCCGCGAGGACGACGCAGGCCGTTGGCTCGCGTGGCTGAAGCCCGGCGGAAATGTGGTAGAGTGATCCTCATGGAAAATCAGGTTGCCTCAGACAGATCGGCCGGCCGAAGTACCGGCTCCTCGTTGAAGAAGCGCTCGGGCGAGCGCGGCTCTTCGCTGCGTGATTACTCCCTCGGCGAGGAGATCACCAACGCCATCACGCACGGCATAGGCGCGGCATTGGCCGTCGCGGCTCTCGTCATCCTCATCGTGAAGTCGGTCATCGACGGCGCGGGCGTGTTGTTGCTCTCGGCGCTCGTCTACGGCATCGCCCTTCTCCTGGAATATCTTATGTCGACGCTTTACCACGCCATCGCGCATCGCGGCGCGAAGCGTGTTTTCAAGGTGCTTGATCACTGCGGCATCTATCTGCTCATCGCCGGAACTTACACGCCGTACTGCCTGGTGACGCTCTCCGATGTCGGCGGGTATTGGCTCGGCGCCGTCGTCTGGGCCGTAGCGCTCATCGGCATCGCCTTCGAGGCGTTTTGGACGTTTCGCCCGCGCTGGATATCGGCGGTCGTCTACGTCGTCTTGGGTTGGTGCGTCGTCGTGTTCGTCCCTCAGCTTTACGCAGCGCTTCCCGCGGTCGGGTTCTGGTTGCTCGCGGCGGGCGGTGCGAGCTACACCGTAGGCGCGGTGTTCTATGTGCTGAAGAAGATTCCCTACATGCATTCGGTGTTTCACGTGTTCGTGCTCGCGGGCAGCATCCTGCAATTCTTCTCGGTGCTGCTGTTCGTTTTGTAAGGCGGCGTGGGCGGGTTTTCGCGCGATGCGCGTGGCCGAGTTGGCGGAATGAAGGTACGTTCGGGAAAAGGACGAGGTAGATACAGGCTTATGGACCGGGAAAAGGAAAAAGAAAAGGAAAAGCGCGAGAAGCCGGGGTTGTTCGATTTCCTCATGGGGAAGCGCGAGGCTGTTTCGGGGGACGAGATCAAAGACATCGTCGCCGACAACGAAGACCTCCTCGAGGACGAGAAGCGCATGATCCACGACATCCTCGATTTGGGCGACATGTCGGTTCACGAGATCATGCAGCCACGCGTCGACATGATGATCATCGAGGACGTCGAGTCGGGTCGTGCGGCCCTCGAGCGCATGCGGGGGACGGGCTATTCGCGTCTTCCCGTGTACCATGACGACATTGACGGCATCGTGGGCATCGTCCACTATAAGGACCTCATCGGGCCCTTGATGGACGGGCGCGTCGACGATCCCGTCACCAAGTTCATGTACGAGCCCATGTTCGTCCCCGAGACGAAAGACGTCATCCCGCTGCTCGGGGAGATGCAGGCGCAGCGACAGCAGATGGCGATCGTCGTCGACGAATACGGCGGAACCGACGGCCTCATCACCATCGAGGACATCGTCGAGGAGATCGTCGGCGAGATACTCGACGAGACGGATTTCGACGGCGACCTGGTCACCCCGTGCGGTGCGGGTGCTTGGCGTGCGGATGGTCGTTTGCCCGTCGAGCAGGCGCTCGAGCTCGGGTGGCCGGTGAGCGAGTCCGACGATTACGAGACCATCGCCGGCTGGATCATGGACACCGTCGACTTCGTCCCTCAGACGGGGGATCGCTTCTGCGTCGAGGGGTTCTCGTTTAAGATCGAGCGCATGCGCCGCTCCCGCATCTCGACGGTGTACGTGAAGGCGGGTTGTGGAGACGAGTCGGCGAGCGGTAAATCCGCTCAGGCATAAAAGTGGGCTCTTGAACTGGAGCAACGCTCGATTTCGATTTGTCAATCGAACAAAACGTGGAGGGCGCCGAAGCGCTTTTTTGCCTTGCCGGCCCCCTCTACGGTAGAATATCGGAAGCAAAATCGCATATCGAGCCCCTTCGGCAGCAAACCCACCCACAATCTAGCATGCTGTCAACCGCTTCGGCGGCTCGCTCGAGTGCGCTTCTGAAAGGTTGAGTTTGGTAGCAAAACGACAGAACGCATCGAAGGGCGGCATGGCAGCGCGCGTGATCGCGGTTGCGTGCGCGTTTTCCCTCGTCGTGAGTTGCGTGAGCTTCGGCATCGCCTCCGCAGGCGGCGGCGTTTCCGATTCTCGTGCCGACGACGACGCGAAGACGTTCGCCTCCGCGTCGTCGGACGGCGCCATGGCGACGGCCTCCGAAACGCTCGTGCTCGAGAGCGCTGCGCAGCGCGATATCTCCCGCGGCATCGACGAGATCGCCGCCGAGGAGGAAGCTGCGCGTATCGCCGCCGAGGAGGCGGCGCGTGCCGAGGAGGCGGCGCGCATCGCCGCTGCGGAGCAGGCCAAGGCAGAGGCGGCTGCTCGCGAGGTTCCCGCGCTCTCCGACGTCGATTTCAGCTGCGGCAAGGAGGCTTTCCTCGCCGAGTGGACGTCTCGTATCGACGCGTATCTCGCAGGTTCCCCCCTCGCCGGTTACGGCAAGGTCTTCGCCGAGGCGGCGTGGGATAACGGCGTGGACCCGCGTTGGTCTCCCGCCATCTCGAACACCGAGAGCTCGAAGGGCCGCAATTGCTTCCGCCCTTACAACGCGTGGGGATGGATGGCCGAAAGCTGGTCGAGCTGGGAAGAGGCCATCAACGCTCATGTGGCAGGGCTCGCGCGTGGTTACGGCTACACTATCAGCTTGGAGAACGCGAGGAAATACTGCCCTCCGACCTATCACGATTGGTACGCGAAGACCGTTTCGGAAATGGCGAAGATCTAACTATGAGAAACGTCATCGTCGTCGGGTGCGGGCGCGTGGGATCGCAGCTCGCGAACATGCTCTCGGATAACGGCAACAACGTCTGCTGCGTCGACCGCAACGCCGACGCCTTCGCCAAGGAAGTGGTCACCAAGACCTCCGGCGGTCTCATTATCCTGCCCCGCGGGCACTACCTGCACCGGAACGCGACTACGCCCCTCAATTTCATGCGTCGCCGCGCCGCTTCGGCCTGTATCCAGTGCCGCAGCTGTTCCGAGCTGTGCCCCCGCCACCTCCTCGGCCATCCTTTTGAAACGCATCGCGTCATGCGCGCCTTCGGCAGCAACGCCGAGCTGACCGCCGAAGCCGGCAGGCTCGCGCTCCTCTGCTGCGACTGCGGCGTGTGCGAACACGTGGCCTGTCCCATGGGCCTGTCCCCCCGCCGCATCAACCAGGCCATCAAGAATGAGCTGCGCGCGGCCGGGATGAAGTACGAAGGCAGCCGCGACGTGAACGAAGCCTACACCCAGTGGCGTGAATTCCGCCGGGTGCCCGTGCCCCGCCTGGTCAACAAGATCGGTATCAGCCGCTACATGGAGCTGCCCACCAACGATCTGGGCGCACTCTCCCCGGCTGAAGTGCGCATCCCGCTGCGGCAGCACATCGGCGCCCCGGCCCAGGCCGTGGTGAAGGCCGGCGATCGCGTCAAGTGCGGCGACGTCATTGGTGAAATTCCCGAACAGGGTCTCGGCGCCCGTATCCACGCCAGCATGGACGGCGTGGTCAAGAGCGTCGACGGCGCCGTCGTCATCGGCAAGTAGCCCGCAACACGATACGGAAAGGGGCGGCCAGCCGCCCCCTGACAAAAAAGGAGAGGCCCTGTGTCTGAATCATACACAGCCGTAGGAATGGTGGAATTCAACAGCATTGCCGCTGGTATCGACGCGGCTGACCAGATGGTGAAAACCGCTCAGGTCGATCCGCTGTTCTTTAAGACGATTTGCCCCGGCAAGTTCGTGGCCGCCGTGACCGGCGACGTGGCTGCCGTATCCGC
>ERZ827498.3911-NODE-3911-length-12079-cov-5.120925_pt1 | contig 12079 bp, 6 predicted proteins | sample MGYA00519865_ERZ827498 | MGnify/ENA primary metagenome ERZ827498 (study PRJEB31778, sample SAMEA3449328) | human gut metagenome | biome: human gut; feature: human-associated habitat; material: faeces | place: United Kingdom | collected 2010/2012 ...
CGGCTTGCGACGACGCTGCGGTCAAGGAAGTCGAAGGCGTTGTGAACACGCTGAACAAGGCCGGTCAGTACCAGGTTCTCATCGGCACTGAGGTCCCGAAGCTGTACGAGAAGTTTGAGCCGCTGGTCAAGGGTTCGGGCGTGGAAATCTCCGCTGCTACCAAGGACGAGGGCGAGAGCATCGTCAGCCAAGTCTTCTCCGCGATCTCCGGCATCTTTGCCCCGCTGCTGCCCGCCATGGCCGGCTCCGGTATCCTGCGCGGCTTCGTTATCCTGGCCGCCCAGCTCGGCATCATCGCTGAGGGCACGGGTACCTACACCATCCTGTACACCCTGGCCATGAGCGTGTTCTACTTCCTGCCCGTGCTGCTCGGCTTCTCCGCCGGCAAGCGCTTCGGCGCGAGCCCGTACCTGTCGTCGCTGCTCGGCGCGTGCCTGCTCTACCCGGACTTCATCGCCCTCATGGGCGACGCGGGCAACGGCGCCATGACGGACTTCTTCGGCATCCCCGTGGTTCTCATGAACTACAACTCCACGGTTATCCCTGCCATCTTGTCTGTCTGGGTCTACTCGTACCTGTACAAGTGGCTCGATGAGCACGTTTCCGAGATGCTCAAGCTCGTCGTGCTGCCCGCCATCTCCCTGATCGTTATGGTTCCGCTCACCATGCTCGTCATCGGTCCCCTGGGCGTCTACGCTGGTGAGGCCATCGCCTTCGTGGTCAACTGGCTGATCGAGCGCAGCTCCGTGTTCGCCGGCGTGCTGGTTGGCGGCGGCTGGTCCGTGCCGGTGTCCATGGGCATCCACTGGGCCGTGAACCCCATCATGATCAACAACATCGCTCAGAACGGCTTCGACTACATCTGCCCCTTCACCTTCGCCTGCAACTTCGCCGTTATCGGCTGCGCCTTCGGCGTGTTCCTCAAGGCCCGCGACCAGAAGCTCAAGAGCTTCGCGATGACCGGTGTCGTATCGATCGCCCTGTCCGCCATCATCGAGCCCACGCTGTTCGGTATGCTCGTGAAGAACAAGAAGGTCTGGCTTGCGCAGATCATCGGCGGTGCCGTCGGCGGCGCGTTCCTCGGTATCATGAAGGTCGTCACCACTGCGTTCACCTTCGGTTCCGTCACTACGTTCCCGGCTTTCGTGAGTTCCGACCCCATGAACTTCGCTTGGGCTATGGTCGGCATGCTCATTTCCGCCGTCGTGGCCGGTGTTCTTGCCTTCGCCTTCACCGGCAAGGAGGATCAGCTCGCCTAAGAGCCCCGGATGCGCCGCCTCTCCTAGGGTCGTTCTCTTCGCTTGAAGAGCGTCGCGCTTACGCGAGGTGTGTCAACCTCGTTCAAATTGTGAACGAGAGGGTAGGTCAATCGATTAAGCGGTCGTCATCGCAACAGGTGGCGGCCGCTATTCTGCTTGTGCGTTACACTTTTCGAAAAGAAATGAACGAGCGTGAAGCAGAGTGGTTTGGAGAGGTTCCCAATATGATTCCGTATGAGCGCCAGGAGCGAATTGTAGAGTGCCTGCAGAAGTCGGGCCTCGCGAGGATTTCCGAGCTGCAGGAGGAGCTGCCGGGCGTCTCTATTTCGACGCTACGTCGCGACCTCAAGGAGCTGGAGGCGCTTGGCAAGGTTGAGCATCTTTCGGGCGGCGCGGTGAGGCTCCTCTCGGCTGTCCACGAGGTGAGTATCTCGACGCGTTCGGGCCTACACGGGAGTGAGAAGGAACAGATTGCCCAAGTCGCCTTGCGTTTTGTTGAGGACGGGGACACGCTCTACTTGGACTCGGGTTCCACCTGCACGGCGCTGCTGCGTCTGCTGCTCGACCGCGACGTGACAATTTACACGACGGATGCCTCGGCGTGCCTGATTAAGAGCGAGACGCGCGCCCAGCTCATCGTGGTGGGTGGCGAGTTCAACTATGTGAACTCCTCGTTCTGCGGTTCTATGACCGAATCGATCCTGCGCGATCTGTACTTCGATAAGGCGTTTATCGGGACCAACGCGATTGACGAGGACCGCGGCGTCATGACGCCCTCCTACGTTGAGGCGGCGAAGAAGCGCATCGTGCGCGAGAATTCGAATAAGGCGTACGTGCTGTGCGACAGCTCGAAGTTCCATCAGTTCTCGAATGTTCGCGCGTTTGGGTTCGATGGTGTGTCGATTATCGCGGAGTCCTATGACGAGAAGATCGCCCAGTGCGCGCGCCTGATCACGCCTGGAGCGTAGGGGGTCCGGGCTCAGGTCTGCGGATTGCGGCCCCTGGCTGCTGCTGTCCGCGTAGCGGGATTTCTTCCTAGGGAATACGACAGCGTTTCGTGGTGCGGGCTCCTGCATGATACCAGCTAGATAGGCAAATATGGCAACGTTGTGAATCTGGAAAAGCCTGCAGGTTAACAACGTGGTTAAACGATTAATTACCACCGAGTAGATAATCACCGAGCAGATAAGGAGTTCACTATGCTGCTCTGCCCCAGTCTCATGTGCGCCGACTACGGCAATCTGCGTGCGACCGTCGAGGATCTCGACGCCGCCGGCATCGACATCTTCCATTGCGACGTGATGGACGGCAGTTTCGTTCCCAATTTCGCCATGGGTCTCGAAGACATCAAGGCCGTGCGAGCTGCCACCAACAAGCTCGTCGACGTGCACCTTATGGTCGAGAATCCTGCCAGCAAGGTTGAACTTTTCGCCTCCGCCGGCGCGGACATCATCTATATCCATCCGGAGTCCGAGCGTTACGTGGTCAAGACACTCGCCGCGATTAAGTCCCTCGGCAAGAGCGCCGGTATCGCCGTGAACCCCGACACCTCTATCTCCGAGATCGAGGAGATGTTGAACCTCTGCGATTACGTGATGGTCATGACGGTGAATCCGGGTTTTGCCGGTCAGAGCTTTATCGAGTTCACGAACGACAAGGTGCGTCGCCTTGCCGCGCTGAAGGAGCGCTTTGGCTTCAAGCTCATGATCGACGGCGCCTGCTCGCCCGAGCGCGTGCGCGACCTGTCCGCCATTGGCGCGGACGGATTTATCCTGGGCACCAGTGCGCTGTTTGGCAAGGACGCTGGTTACGAGGAGTGTCTGCGCCGTTTGCGCGCCGGCGAGGTGTATTAGAAGCGGAACGGCGAATTAGGACGGATTGAGCGCGCGGCATGCGCGAATGGTTCTTATGGAAAGGGGTCTCTTTTGAAGATCGGTATTGGAAACGACCACGTCGCAGTCGAGTACAAGGAAGCCATCACGGCGTATATCCAGGAGAAGTACGGCTACGAAGTCGTGAACTTCGGTACGGACAGCACCGAGCGCTTTGACTATCCCATCGCGGGTGAGGCCGTGGCGGACGCTGTCATGTCCGGCGAGGTTGATCGCGGTATCGTTATCTGCGGTACGGGTGTGGGCATCTCGCTTGCCGCCAACAAGGTGCGCGGTATCCGTTGCTGCACCTGCTCTGAGCCGTATTCCGCTCGCCTGTCGCGCGAGCACAACAACACCAACATGCTCGCATTTGGTGCTCGTGTGGTAGGCATCGAGCTGGCCAAAATGATTGTCGACGCCTGGCTCACCGGCGAGTTCGAGGGCGGCCGTCACCAGCGACGCATCGATATGATTCGCCAGATCGAGGCTCGTCAGCTCGTACGTGCGGAGGAAGCACGCGGCTGGTAGCGGAAAAGCCCGTCACCCGTGTGGTGGCGGGCTTTTTGCATGTCGCGCGTGGGATAGAGCACATGCGAGAGAAAAACGCGGCTATTCGCTGCCCGCTGTCTAGCTGCTCGCGCGTTGCACGAGCTTAACGGGGACAAGCGTCTCCATCTCGGGCTCTTCGCCGCGCAGCAGGGCGAGCAGGGCCTGACATCCCTCGTGCGCGAGGCGCTCGGGGAAGCGGCGGATGGTGCTGATTTGCGGCGTCGGAAGCTGCGCGTAAACGGAATCGTCGAAGCCGATGAGACGGACGTCTTCGGGTACGCGCTTGCCGGCGGCAACGAGCGCACGCAGCGCGCCCACGGCTGCGTGGTCGCTATGGGCGAAGACGCCGTCGACGGGGTAGCCCGTGGAGAGGAAGTCGGTCACGAGCTCTTCCGACTCGATGATGCTCGGCTGCTTACCCGGGACAAACAGCTGGTAGTCGCGGCGTAGCGGCATTCCGTGCGCGGCGAGCGCCCGCTCGTAGCCCATCTGGCGCTCGTTGCCGGGGTAGTTGGCGGTAAAACTCGAGATGCTCAGGATGTCCTTGCAGCCGCGCTCGATGAGGTGCTCGGTCGCCATGTAGCCACCGCCGATGTTGTCGGAGCCCACGTGTGGGAAACCGAGGTCGTTTTCGGGCGCACGGTCGATGCAGACCACGGGGATTCCGTGGGGGACGAACTCGCCGTCGAGCCTGCGCAGGCCGGAGATACAGATGATACCGTCGGCCTGCTTGCTTGCCAGCGTGCGGAAGTAGTCACGCTCGCGGGCGGGGTCATTGGCGCTGTTGCAAACAAAGACCGAGTAGTCCTCGGTTGCCAGCTCGCGCTCCACATGCAGGGCGATCTTGGAAAAGAAGTCGTTGGAGATGTCCGGCACGATCATGCCGATGGTCCGGGACTGGGCCATACGGAGGCTCTTCGCCGCCATGTTCGTGACGTAGCCGTATTCCTTTAGGGCGGCTTCCACGCGTTTGCGGGTGTCTTCGGAAAAACGGCCGCTGCCGTTGATGACGTGGGAGACCGTGGCGACGGATACGCCGGCCGCGACGGCAATCTGGCGCATGGATGGGCGCTTGCCTGGTGTGGGCATGGGGCCTCCTGCTGCTTTCGGGTGGTTAACAGATTAACCGAGATTGTAGCGCATGCGCGATGTCGTAATGGGTCGCTTCGAAGTCGTTTTGTCGCGCTCGGTCTGCACCTTGGATAAGAAGGAGTTCGTCGAGCACTCCGATCTGGAGCGCACGCGCGCCAACATCCCGCTGTTCCAGCAGGGCATCATGATACAGCAGCTCAACTCCGAGAAGCTCGTGGTCGAGACCATGGTGAAGTTCTGCGGCCAGTAATTACTGCATCACATATTCTGTTGTCACCTGGGAGGCTTGTTTTTGCGGGCCTCTTTGTGTTGCTATGGAGCCCTGGCCTGTCGATAAACAAAGCGCCCGCTTGCTGGGGGAGCAAGCGGGCGCTTCTGAGCGAATGTGTTTGCGGTCTAAACCGCTCGGAGCAACAAGCGATCGACGTTAGTTGCTAGACTCGGAGTCGTCGCCGGACCCGGAGATGGAAACCGTCAGCGTAATCGTGCTGTCGGTGGACTGCTTACCGGTGGGGGAGACGCCCGTAACGGTGGCGTTTTCGTTGCCGCTCACGGGGTTGCCGTTCTGATCGCAGAATGCGATGTTGTAGAAACCGGCGTTGTTGAGCGCGGTGACGGCGGCGGAGATGCTCTTGCCGTACAGGTTGCCCGGGACGCTGGCCTTGCCGGACTTCTTGGCGATGACGACGGTGATCGTGGCACCGGGCTTCTGCTTGCCGCTGGGGTTCCAGCTAATTACGGTACCCTCGGTAACCGAGTCGTTTTCCTGGTAGCTCACGTCGACGCCAAAGCCAGCCATGTCGAGAGCGTTGCGCGCCTGGGCCTCAGTCATGTCGGTCAGATCGGGCACCGAGGTGGTGTCCGGGCCGCTGGAGACCTTGTACGAGATGGTCGTGCCCTTCTCGACCTCCTTGCCGGCAACAGTGCTCTGCTCAAAGACCTGGCCCTCTTCGGCCTCATTGGCTTCCTCCGAAGCGCTGCCCTTCAGGCCCACGCTTGCCAGTGCGGCCTCGGCCTGGTCCTTGGTCAGGCCGACGAGCTGCGGAACCTCAACCTTCTCGGAGGGCTTAGGGCCCTTGGAGACTACCAGGTTCACCCTCGTGCCCTTGGCCTTCTTGGTGTTGCCGTTGGGGGTCTGCTCGGCGACCTTTCCCTCGTCGACATCGTCGTTGTAGCTCTGGTCGACGGTGCCAACCTCAAGGCCGGCTTCCTTGATCAGCTCAATAGCGGTTTCCTGGTCCTTGCCCAGCACGTCGGGCACCGTGACCTGTTCGCCACTGAACATGCCCGTGGCAAAGGCCACTACAACGCCAATCACGGCGACGGCGGCAATCACGGCGGCGATAATCTTGTTCTTGTTGGACTTAGGCTTCTCGACCTCGTAGGAGCCCGTGGAGCCCGAGACAGCGCTACGGGCGGTGTTCTGACCGCTCACGCCCGAGACGGGACGAACCATAGCGCGCGTTGAGTCGGAAAGCTCGCGGGTCTTGGTGGCACCCGGGTCGCCGGCGGCACCGATGATGCGCGTGGGCTCCGAGACGTTGACGGCACGGCCGGACAGGTAGCTGTTGAGCACCTGGCGCAGCTCGTCGGCCGTCTGGAAGCGGTTTGCCGGGTCCTTCTCCATGCACTTGAGGATGATGCGCTCCAGGTCGGCATCGACGCCGGAGTTAATCTGGCTCGGCGGGATGGGGAGCTCGTTGACCTGCTTGAGCGCGACCGAGATGGCGTCGTCGCCGTCAAAGGGTACGCGGCCGGTGGCGCACTCGTACATGACGACACCCAGCGAGTAGATATCCGAGGTGGGGCCGAGGTCCTGGCCGCGGGTCTGCTCGGGGCTTACATAGTGGGCGGTGCCCAGCACGTTATTATCCTGCGTGAGATGGCTGTTCTTGGCGCGTGCGATGCCAAAATCCATTACCTTGATGTTGCCGTCAGGCAGCACCATGATGTTTTGCGGCTTAATGTCGCGGTGGATGATCTCGTGCTTGTGGGCGACCGAAAGCGCGGAGCTGATCTGCGAGCCGATCTGCGCGACCTTCTTGGGATCGAGGGCGCCGTGGCTCTTGATGCCGCTCTTAAGGTCGGTACCGCGCAGGTACTCCATGACGATGTAATAGGTGTCGCCGTCCTTGCCCCAGTCGTAGACGCCCACGATATAGGAGGAGGACAGGCCGGCAGCTGCCTGGGCCTCCTGCTTAAAGCGGGCGGCGAAGGTGGCGTCGCCGGCATACTGCGGCAGCATGATCTTGACGGCAACCGTGCGGTCGAGGACCTGATCCTGTGCACGGAAGACGGTCGCCATGCCGCCCGTTCCCACCTTATCCTTGAGGAGGTATCTTCCCCCGAGGACCCTCTGTTCCATTCCTGCTCCTAACATAACTATTCGCTCAACGATGTGTGTAGTACCAAATGTGTGGCCGCTGGGGCCGTGTGGCGCGTTGCCGCTAGCTCATCGGCCGCGGCGCGCCCCAAGTATCCGCTTTGATCACGGGCATCACGCTCCCTGTGCGGCGAGCGCCGCGGTCAGGACGATGCCGGCAATCTTGGCCGCCTTGACGTCGTGTTTGTCGTAATCCTCCAGGGCCACCGAGATGGCAACCGTGGGTGAATCGTAAGGCGCAAAGCCAACAAACATAGAGTTGACGTTGGTGCCGCCGATCTCGGCCGAACCGGTCTTGCCGGCAACCTTGACGCCCGGAATCTGGGCATCGGTGCCGGTACCGGACTGGACGACGGCGAGCATGGCCTGCTTGACCTGGTCGGCCGTGGCAGAGCTGACAGCCTGGCCCAGCGAGCGGGACTGCGTGGTCTTAACCACGGTTCCGTCCGGGGCGAGTATCTGGGACACAAAGAACGGGTCCATGACCACGCCGCTGTTGGCGATAGCGGCAGCGATCACGCAATTCTGCATGACGGTGGTCTGCGGGCCAGGTGTGTGGTCCATGCCGACGGGCTGGCCGGCGCCTGCCCAAGCGGTCTCCCACTCGGTCATAAGCGACGGGTCGGCCATGATGGAAGCCGCGGTGGTCAGATCCTGACCGAGCTTTTGACCGTAGCCAAAGGCGTTGGCAAACTGGACGAGCGAGTTGGCGCCGACCTCGTTGGCCACCTGGCCAAAGACGACGTTGGACGACACGGCGAAGGCCTGCTGCAGGCTGATGGTTCCGTAGCTCTCGTTGGCATAGTTGGTGACCGGCGCGTTGCCGATGTCCATGGAGCCGGGCGCCTGGTACGTGCTGGTAAGGCTGGCAGTGCCGGTTTCGAGCGCCGCGGAGAGCGTGACGACCTTAAAGGTCGAGCCCGGGGTGTACAGCGCGTCCATGGCGCGGTCGTACATGGAGCCGTCCTCGCCACCGCCCGACTGCATCAGGGCATCGATGTTGGTGTTGTCATAGGTGGGCGAGCTCGCGCACGCGAGGACCGCACCGGTACGCGGATCCATGACCACCACAGCGCCCTTAAAGCCCTTGAGCGCCTGCTCGGCAGCCGTCTGGATGCGCGAGTCGATGGTGAGCTTGGCGGTATTGCCCGGCTGGGTCTGCCCCGCGAGCGATGCGATGGCGTTGTTCCAGCTGGAGTAATCCTTGGAGCCGGTGAGCGTATCGTTCATGACGCTCTCGATGCCGGCGGTGCCGTATTGCTGGCTCACGTAGCCCACCACGTGCGCGGCCATGTTGCCGTTGGGGTAGGAGCGGGCGTAGGTGCCGTCCTCCTGCTGCAGCGACTCGGCTAGTGTCACGCCGTCGGACGTGATGATGGAGCCACGCTGGATGTACTTGGAGCGGGCGATGGTGTGGTTGTTGGTCGGCATGTCCTGATAGTCCTTCGCCTTGATGACCTGGACATAGGTGAGGTTGCCGATAAGGATGGCGAACAGCGCCGTGAAGGCAAACACGGCACGAGTCAGACGGTTGGCAAGCGCCACGCGGCCGAGCACGCCGGACTCAGGCGTGTCGAGCAGGCGACGACGCATGCGAGAACCAGCGGAGTGGTTGCCGTGGCTGTAGGAAGGTGCGCTGGCAAAACGCGTACCGGTCGGGGCAGCGGCGGATGCGACCTGGTCATCGGTGATGGCGGCCATGGTGCCGGTGCCGGTGAGCTCGGCTTCGCGTCCGGTTGCCTCGTCGCCGGCGCGCAGCAGCAGCGCGACGATGATAAAGCTCGCCAGCAGCGAGGAGCCGCCCTGGCTCATAAAGGGCAGGGTGACGCCGGTCAGCGGGATCAGGCGGGTTACGCCGCCAACGATTAAGAATGCCTGGAAGCTGATGGCCGCCGTAAGGCCGGTCGCGCTAAAGGCGGCAAGGTCGGACTTGGCGCGGGCTGCCGTGGTGAGGCCACGCACGGCAAAAAGCATAAACAGGATGAGCACGGCGCCGCCGCCCAAAAAGCCCATTTCCTCGCCGATGGCCGAGAAGATGAAGTCGGACTCGACGACGGGGATGTTGTTTGCCATGCCATTGCCGATGCCGACGCCAACCAGGCCGCCGTCAGCCAGCGAGTAAAGTGACTGTACGATCTGGTAGCCCTGGCCCTGGGCGTCCTTAAACGGATCGACCCAGACCTGAAAGCGCACTTGCACGTGCGACAGGAACTTGTAGGCGCCCACGGCTCCAACGGCCAGCAGCGCAAGGCCGATGATGACGTACGAAAAGCGTCCCGTGGCAACATAGAGCATCAGCAAAAAGATGGTGTAGAACAGGACGGCCGAGCCCAGGTCGCGTTCGAAGACGACGATGAGCAGGCACACGCCCCACACGGCAAACAGCGGCAGCAGCAGGCGGAGGCGCGGAATCTTGAGGCCCAGGATCTTGCGGTTGGAGATGGAGAGCAGCTCACGGTTCTCGGCCAGATAGCCTGCCAGGAACAGGACGATGAAGACCTTGGCGAACTCGCCAGGCTGGATGGTGAAGCCCTCGATGCGAATCCACAGCTTGGAGCCCGAGATCGTGGTGCCGATAAAGATCGGCAGCATCAGCAGGATGATGCCGATAATGCCAAAGGTGTACTTGTAGCGCATGACCACATCGAGGTTCTTGACCAGCGCGAGCGTTCCCACCATGAGCGCCACCGAGACAAACAAGATGATGAGCTGCGAGATGGCGAGGTCGGGGGCCAGGCGCGTCACGAATGTGATGCCGATGCCCGAGAGCACAAAGACGATGGGCAGGATGGCGGGGTCGGCGCCGGGCGCCAGGATGCGCACGGCGATATGCGCCGCGGCGAAGGCGGCGAACAGGCCGATCGGCACGGCGAGCGTCTCAAAGGAAATCGTGGCGCCCGCGGTGAGCACGTACATCGCATAGAGCAGGATGACGGGGAACGCCGAGGCGATGAGCAAGAGCAGTTCGGTGTTGCGGCGACTCATAAGCGGCACTCCCTTTCTAATTCTTATCGGAGGCTTCGGCCTCGGCTGACTGTTCGGCGGTTTTCTCGGAATCTGACTCGGAGGTGGATTCCTGATCGGTGTTGTTGCGAATCGTTTGCGCGTCAATCACCTGACGGGTCTGCTCCTCGTCAATCTGATGGCGGTACTTGGAAATGGTGTCCTGCGCATCGTCGACACTCGTTTGCGGAATGCCTGCCTTCAGGCGGTTTTGCGTGTCTTCGGGCAGGTCGGACAGCTTGATGCTGGTTTCGCTCTCGAGCCAGTGGAGCTCGACCCCGAGCGTCTTGCCGGGCAGGCCGCGCCAGACGGCGACATTGCCGTGGTAGGTTCCCAAGTAATAGGAGCCGGTGACGCCCGTGTATGCCCAGATGCCTGCTACCAGCACAAAGACAAGGGCCAAGACGGCGCCGATGGTGACATTGCGGCGTCGGACGCGTTTTGCCTCGCGCATGACGCCGTCGTCGACCAGGTCGACGACCACCACGGTCACATTGTCGTGGCCGCCGGCGGCGAGCGCCGCGTCCACCAAGTTGTCGACACAGATCTGTGCGCTCGAGGACTGCGTAGCGATGTTCTCGATATCGCTATCGGGAATCATGCTCGAAAGACCGTCGGAGCACAGAATCAGGCGGTCGCCTTCCTCGATGTGCAGGGTAAAGTGGTCGGCATACATGGCGGGATCCGAGCCCAGCGCGCGGGTGATGACCGAGCGGTTGGGGTGGACGCGGGCCTCGTCGGCCGTGATCTCGCCGGCATCCACGAGCTCCTCCACGTAGGAGTGGTCGCGGGTCACGCGGATGAGCGTACCCTCGTGGAGCAGGTAGGCGCGCGAGTCGCCCACGTGGGCGATGGCGAGCGTGTCGTTTTCGATGTAGGCGCAGGTGGCCGTGCATCCCATGCCGGGTTTGCCCAGGCCGTTGAGGGCGGCCTCGATCACGGCGGCGTTGGCGGCCTCGACGGCTGCGGCCAGGCGCGCGGCGTCGGCGGACTGCGGCGCCGTCTTGGCGATGGTCTCGACGGCGATGGAGGATGCCACCTCGCCGGCGGCGTGTCCTCCCATGCCGTCGCACACGCAAAAGAGCGGCGACTGCACCAGATAGGAGTCCTCGTTGTGCGGGCGAACACATCCGACGTCGGAGCGGGCGCCCCACATAAGCTGCGTGGTGGTGCCGGCGTCGTAGGTCGAGTCGGTCTCGATGCGCTCGTCGGTCAGCGGCTCAAAGCTCATGGTCGAGCCGGGATCTTTGAGCTTTGCCTCCACGGCGGCGACATCGATTTCGGCGGTGTCGCCGGGGGAGACGGTGTCGGCATCGTTGCCCGACTCGGCGTCGGAGACGTCCGGAAGGTTGAGATCTTCGGTTACGCGGTCGGCGGGATCGCCGTCCTGCTGCGGCTCGACGGCCGTCGGCTCGGGCGTCGCAAAGTGCGACGGCGCGGGCGTGCTCTGGGATTGAGCGGAGGACTCGGGAGCTGCGGCGGGCGCGGCAACGGGCTGATCGACTTCGGCAGGCGTTGCGGATGCGGGTGCCGCCTCGCTTGCCGGGGCGACGGGGAATACCGGCGCGGCAGGCTCGGGGGCGGCAAACACGGCAGCGCTCTCGTTAATCGCCTCGGCGACGGGCTCGGCAAAGTGAGCCGGTGCGGGCGTTGCCTCCGGTTCCGCGGACTGCTCGGCAGCGTGCGCGCCGATGGGGGCGTCGAGCTGCTCGGTGTCGGCGTCCTCGTCATCGACGAGTGCCGGATATTCTTGAGTTACATGCGAAAGAGGCAGGGAGAACACGGTGTCCTCGGGCTCCACGGTCGCAGGGCGCGCCGGAGCGGCATGAGCCGGCGCAGCTGCGGGGGCAGTTGGCGTCTCGGGCATGGTTGCGGACTTGTTCTCCTCGTCGATCATCGACGGTTCACCTTCATGACCA